>ENA-ORBV01000176-ORBV01000176.1-microbial-mat-metagenome-genome-assembly--contig:-NODE-176-length-139471-cov-25.138428_pt1 | contig 139471 bp, 138 predicted proteins | sample MGYA00237777_ERZ505514 | MGnify/ENA primary metagenome ERZ505514 (study PRJEB26160, sample SAMN06269048) | microbial mat metagenome | isolation source: Oligotrophic lake microbial mat | place...
GGACTTCATCACGCCTTCGCGCGCGCGCATCCAGTTGAAGTTGCCCTTGACGGTGTTGATCTCGCCGTTGTGCGCGATCATCCGGTACGGATGCGCCAGCGGCCATTCGGGAAAGGTGTTGGTCGAGAAGCGCTGATGCACCAGCGCCAGCGCCGAGATGCAGCGCGGGTCCTGCAAGTCCTTGTAATAGACGCCGACCTGATCGGCCAGCAGCAGGCCCTTGTAAACCACGGTGCGCGCCGACATCGATGGCACGAAGAACTCGCGGCCGTGGATCAGGTTGAGCGCCTGGATGGCATGGCCGCTGGACTTGCGGATCACATACAGTTTGCGCTCGAGCGCGTCGGTGACCATGATGTCGGGGCCGCGGCCGATGAAAATCTGGCGAATCACAGGCTCCTTGGCACGTACCGTGGGTGACATCGGCATTGCCGTATCGATCGGTACATCGCGCCAGCCAAGCACCACCTGATTCTCAGCCCGCACGGCACGTTCGATCTCCTGCTCACAGGCCAGGCGCGACGCGTGCTCCTTGGGCAGGAACACCATGCCGACCCCGTATTCGCCTGGCGGTGGCAGGACCACATCCAGTTTGGCCAGTTCCTCGCGATACAGTTGATCCGGCATCTGCAGCAGGATGCCGGCGCCGTCGCCCATCAGCGCATCGGCCCCGACGGCGCCGCGATGGTCCAGATTTTTGAGAATCAGCAAGCCTTGTTCGATGATCGAGTGCGATCGCTTACCCTTGATGTGCGCCACGAACCCGACGCCACAGGCGTCGTGCTCGTTACGTGGGTCATATAGGCCTTGCGCTTGCGGGGCGGCGGAAATCGGGACCATGGCATTCCTCTTGCTCAAGCTGTTGCAATGCAACGCAACAACTACGGACAAGCACTATACGCTTGCAACAACTGTCGCTCAAGCAAATTAAATAAGGTCAGACCCTATTTAACTATTCTTCCTGCGAGTTTGTAATTAAATAGGGTCAGATAAAGTTTTGCGCGGCCGTCCCCGTGGTAGCGGCCGGCCGCGACGCGGCAAAGTCAGGCCGGCAAGGCTTGGGCCGTCAGGACCCAGGACCCAGCCCTTGCGCGTCGCCTCGGCAATTTCGAATTGGTCAGCGTTGCGCAAACCAGCGCTCACCAACTCTTGATACTTGGCTTCACGCGAAAACGGGGTGTTTCCCAGAGCCCAGAAAAGCGGGTGCTCACGTACCAGCGGATTGACCCGTTGGCCACAGTTGTGCATATAGCTGGACCACGGATAGTCGATCGCACTCATCGCCAAGCCGGCTTGCACCGGATTGAGTTCAATATAGGTCATGCACTTGAAAAGGTAGTGCTCACTATCAATCAACGTTGCCCGGAAACGACCTTCCCACAGAGAGCCATGGCGGCCGGAGGAGGCGTTGTAGTAACGCACATAGCTGCGGCCAAGTGCCTGCATCATGGCAGACAAGCCGTTTTGGGTAGCTGGCGTTGCGAGCAGCTGAAAGTGATCGGGCAGCAGCGCGAAGGCATGGATGGCGACGTTGAATCGACGCGCGGCGCCGAGCAAAAGCGTCAACATGTGCTCGTAATCAACCGGCGCGCGAAACACGGGAAGCGTGCTGATCCCGCGCTGGATAATGTGGTGTGGGTGCCCGGGCAGCACCAGGCGCGCAAGTCGGGCCATTCGAACCTGACGCGGGAGAGCGTCATTTAAATAGGGTCAGACCCTATTTTAGATCAGATATCCTCAACCGCAAACAGACGTCGGTGCTCACGCATCGCGTAACGATCTGTCATGCCGGAGATATAGTCGGCAACCGCGCGCGCGCGGTCGATGTCGGCCTTTGCCTGGTACTGTGGCGGCAACAAGCGCGGATCACTCATGAATGCACCAAACAGTTCACCAACTATGCGCCTGCCTTTGGTGCTCATGCGCTGCACCTTGTAGTGCTGATACAGCTTGTCGCGCAAGAAACGCTTGAGCTCAAGCGACTCGGCGCGCACCTCTTCACTGTGCATGACCAGCGGCGGTGCGGCGCGCACCGCCGCGATGCTCTCTGGCCCGCGTTGGGTCAATCGTTCATTGGTGGTGTCGACCAAGTCACGCACCAGTGTGTTGATCATGCGACGAATGGTTTCGTTGATGCGGCGCCTTTCGGCAACGTCCGGAAACAAGGTCAGCGCGATTCGGAAGTGCCGTTGGAACAGCGGCACTTCGGCCAATTGCTCCAGATCGATCAATCCCGACCGCAGGCCATCATCGATGTCATGGTTGTTGTAGGCGATCTCATCGGCCAGGTTGGTGATCTGCGCCTCGAGTGACGGCTGGGTGCCATCGATGAAGCGCCGGCCGACATCACCCAGTGACGCTGCGATGTCCGCAGAGCAATGTTTGAGGATGCCTTCGCGCGTTTCGAAGGTCAGGTTGAGGCCATCGAACGCGCCGTAGCGCTCTTCGAGAATGTCGACTACGCGCAGGCTTTGCAGATTGTGCTCGAAGCCGCCGTAGCCCTGCATGCATTCGTTGAGCGCATCCTGGCCGGCGTGGCCGAAGGGGGTATGGCCAAGGTCATGCGCCAGTGCGATTGCTTCGGCGAGATCCTCATCCAGACGCAGACTGCGAGCAATCGAGCGGGCCAGTTGCGCGACCTCGATTGAATGGGTCAGCCGCGTGCGGAACAGGTCGCCTTCGTGATTGACAAAAACCTGGGTCTTGTATTCGAGGCGACGAAACGCATTCGAATGAATCACCCGGTCGCGATCGCGTTGAAACTCGGCGCGCGATGCCGAGCTTTCCTCCGGCCAGCGCCTGCCCTGCGAAGCAGCTGAGTGGGCCGCATACGCGGCCGGCATGCTCATGGCGCGGCCACGGCCGCCCGGGCGCATTGCGCCAGGGTCGGCGCAACCAGATCGTCGGCGACCGGGGCGACGAAGGCTTCACCCAGCCGCTTGAGCAGCACATAGCGAACCGTGCCGGCTTCGGCCTTTTTGTCGATCCGCATCAGTTCGAAGTAGCGTGCAGCCGGCAAGGCCGGGCCTTCCACCGGCAAACCGGCGCGGGCGATCAGCGTGCGCAGGCGTTCAAGGTCGGTGCGTGCAAGACGGCCCAGACGACACGACAAATCCGCCGCCATCACCATGCCGGCAGCCACCGCTTCCCCGTGCAGCCAGATGCCGTAGCCCATGCCGGCCTCGATGGCATGACCGAAGGTATGTCCGAGATTGAGCCAGGCCCGAATCCCGGTTTCACGCTCGTCCTGAACCACGATCTCTGCCTTGATTTCACACGAGCGGCGAATCGCATGCGCCAGTGCCGCAGCGTCGCGTCGCAGAAGGGCATCAAGATTGACCTCAAGCCAGGCAAGAAACTCCGCATCGTAGATAAAGCCGTACTTCACGACTTCGGCCAAGCCAGAGCGGAACTCGCGTTGCGGGAGGCTGACCAAGGTACCGGTATCGGCGAGTACCAGAATCGGCTGGTGGAACGCGCCGATCATGTTTTTCCCGGACGGGTGATTGATCGCGGTCTTGCCGCCAACCGAGGAGTCCACCTGTGCCAGCAATGTGGTCGGCACCTGGATGAAGGGCACCCCGCGCTGATAGATGGCTGCCGCAAACCCGGTAAGGTCACCGATCACGCCGCCGCCCAAGGCGATGAGGGTGGTCTTGCGGTCACAATGCTGCGCCAGCAACGCGGAATGAATCTGGTTGAGTGTTTCCCAGGTCTTGGCGGCTTCGCCATCTGGCAGGACGATCTCGATGGCGTGCAGTCCAGCACCGGCAAGGCTTGCGCGCAGGCGCGCGAGAAAGTACGGCGCTATGCGGTCGCTGGTCACAATCGCGGCGCGTCCGCGAATGCACCCCTTGAAGTGGGCGGAGTCATCGATCAACGCCGGGCCGACCAGAATCGGATACGAACGCTCACCTAGATTGACGCGAAGTTCATCCATGTATTTCTTATTTGTTGCTCGAGTTTTCCCGCCAGTTGGTGCGGGCTCTGGCGGCCGGTATCGACGATCAGATGTGCGGTTTCGCGGTAAAGCGGGTCACGCTCGGCGTAAAGCTGCTTGAGCCGCGCTTCAGGGTCGGCAGTGCGCAGCAGTGGGCGATTGCGATCCTGCTGGGTGCGCTGCCAGAGATCTGACGCTTGTGCATGCAGGTAGACCACGAAGCCGGTTGACTTCAAGGCAGCCCGGTTGGCGGGGTCGATGATCGCACCACCGCCTGTGGCCAGCACGATGCTGCTGCGCTTCGTCAATTCGGCGATCACCTGGGACTCGCGCTGGCGAAACCCGGCCTCGCCTTCAATTTCAAAAATGACCGGTACTTTGACCCCGGTACGGGCCTCGATCTCATGGTCGGAATCGAAAAACGAACGCGAAAAATGCCGGGCGAGAATTCGACCGACAGTGGTCTTGCCGGCACCCATCAGGCCGACCAGATAGAGGTTTTGTTCCTGGGATTCCACAACTTGAATTTTATCAGCCGTAGTTGTAGCAATTCACGGCGAAAAAAAGGCCGGGCATGACCCGGCCTTTCAAGATCAACAGGTGTTAGCGCACGCTCAGGCGGTCGCTGACCACTCGCGGAGTGATGAACACCAACAGTTCGGTCTTGTCGTTGCTGCGTTGCGTGTTGCGAAACAGGTTGCCAAACACCGGTAGGTCGCCAAAAAAAGGTACCTTCGTCAGCGAGTCGCGTTCGTTTTGCGTGTAGATGCCACCAATGACGACCGTGCCGCCGTTGTCGACTAGCACTTGCGTCTTGACAGATTTCGTGTCGATGGCGAAGCCGGCGGTTGTGACCTGGCCGACCGAGTCCTTGTTCACCTGTACATCCATGATGATGTTGCCCTCGGGGGTGATCTGCGGCTTGACCTTGAGGCTCAAATTGGCCTTGCGAAAGGTAACCGAGGTGGCGCCGCTACTGGTAGCCTGCTGGTACGGCAACTCGGTGCCCTGTTCAATGGTCGCCTCGACTTGGTCGGCAGTCAGGACCCTGGGGGCAGAGATGATCTTGCCCTTGCCTTCGGCCTCGATCGCGGAGATTTCGAGATTGATGAAGCGGCTGAAGCTGTTGGTGAAAAGGGAGATGGCGAGACTACCGGCATTGATGCCGTTGATGCCCTGCGCAGGCATGCTGACGTTCTGGGTGTTCGGAATGTAGCTTGTCCCGGTCACCGCAGCCTGCAGGTTCTGTTCGCCCACACCCAGGTAGTTGCCACTGAATCCGAGCCGCAGGCCGCTGTTGCCCGCGATTCCCGTCCCAGGGAGTGACTGCCCCCTGATTGCCGCCGTATTTCCGGTACCCAGCCGCACACCAAGATTCTTGCTGAATGAATCAGTCGCCTCGACGATCCTGGCCTCAATCAGCACCTGGCGCACCGAGATGTCGATCTTGGTAATCAACCGACGCACCTCCTCAAGCCTGGTCGGGGTGTCCTGTACGAACAGCTGGTTGGTGCGCGCATCGACCACCGCGCTGCCGCGCTTGGAAAGGATCTTCTGCGTCGGATCTGCCAGCAAGGTGCGCACGTCCGAGGCCTTCTGGTAGTTGAGCTGGAAACTCTCGGTACGCGTGGGCTCAAGGTCGGAAATTTGAACGCGTTGCTCGAGGTCAAGCTTTTCCTTGGTGGCAAGCTCGTCGCGCGGCGCGATCCAGATCACGTTTCCATTCTTGCGCATGTCCAGCCCGCGCGTTTGCAAGATGATGTCGAGCGCCTGATCCCACGGCACGTCCTTGAGCCTGAGCGTCAGGTTGCCACCAACAGTGTCGCTGGTAATGATGTTCAGATTGGTGAAGTCCGCGATCACCTGCAGCACGGCACGCACTTCGATGTTCTGGAAATTCAGGGAAAGCTTCTCGCCGTTGTAGCCACCGCGCGAACCCTGAACCAGCTTGTTCGGATCCTCCTTGATCGGCTTGACTTCGATCACGAACTGGGTGTCGGACTGGTACGCATTGTGCTCCCACAGCCCCTTGGGTTCGATCACCATGCGCACGTTGTCGCCCTGGACAAAAGTATTGATGGTTTGTATTGGTGTAGCAAAATCACCGACATCCAGACGGCGGCGCAGATTATCCGGCAACTGACTCTTCTGGAAGTCGACAACAAGGGTCTGACCCTGCTGGCGAATATCGACACCGGTGCTGCTGTTGGCCAGCTCCACCACCACCCGCCCCGAGCCGTCGGCGGCACGCCGAAAATCGATGTCACGCAGCGCAGAGCGGCCATCCGACGGCCGCGACTCGGCGAAAGTGGCCGTGCTCGATGGCGTAGGCCCGCCGGCCGCGGTGGAACCGCTCAGGGTCACCAAAATCGATTTGCCGTCCACCTTGGTGTCATACGTAACCGCGTTTTTCAAGTTGAGCACCACGCGCGAACGCTCACCGACTTGCACTACGCTGATGCTGCGCAAGTCCCCTTGTCCAATCTCCTGGCTGTTGCGGCCCAGGGCGTTGACGGTGTTGGGGAAGTCCAGCGCGACACGTGGCGGATTGGCCACCAGAAAACTTGCCGGCGGATTGCCCGGTTCGTTCTTCAAGGTGATCTTGAGGATCACCGATGTACCTTGTTGCGATACGTTGAGTGACTCGATCGCATTCTGGGCCAGCGAGAGATTGGCCGAAAGCGCAAGGCCAATGATGGCAAGTACGCGCAAGCCGACGAACAGGCGTCCGTAAATCATTTCTTTTCCTCCTGAAGTACCAAGGTACTGTCGCGGTATATGTACTCACCGCTGCCGTCTTCAATCATTTCCTGCAGCATCACTTCGGTTTCAGTGATGTTGGTAATCTTGCCGTAGCTCTGGCCCATGTAATTCCCGACCTTCACGCGATGCAGATTCACGTCAGCCTTGATGATCGCGTAGAAGGTGCCTTTCTGCTGCATTGCGCCGACCATCCGCAAATTTTCCAGCGGAAATGATTCCAGTACTTCTTTGCGGCGGCTTAAATCGGGCCGCGGGCCCGCGCTGGTCCGCGGCGCCTTTTTCGACTCCTCGGCCAAAGCGGCCACCTTGGCATTGTTGAACGGGTCGACCAATTTGTCGGCCTCGTACTTGAAGGGCTCGAATTTCTTGGGCTCGTCGATCTTCTTGACCACACCCCGCATATCCTTCGAGGTGTCCGCCATCCACTTCTTGATATCCTCGTTCTCTCCGCTGCCACAGCCGGCGAGAAGAACGGGAAGCATTACAAGCAAGCGTTTGATCATTTCTTCGCACCTCCAGCCGGTGCCTTGGCCTTGCGCTGCGCGGCAACCTCTTCGCCATCCAGATAACGAAAGGTCTTAGCCGTAGTCTCCATCGCCAACACTGAACTGTTGGGCAGAATCGAGATTGAAATGTCGTTGAGGGTTACGATGCGGCTGAGGTTGGCAATATCGCTCGCAAATGCGCCGAGGTCATGATAGCTCCCTGTGACCCGCACTGCGATGGGCTGCTCCGCGTAGTATTCCTTTACATTGACTGTGGCCGGCCGGAACAAGTCAAACTGTAAACCTCGTCCGAGCCCGGCCTGATTGATATCGGTAAGCAGGGCATCCATTTCCGCCTTGCTCGGCAATTGTTTCTCCAGAGTGGCCACATACTGACCCACCTGCACCAATTGCTTCTTGAGCTCGGGAAGATTGACCGCCTTTTGCTTCTTGCCCCTGTATTCGTCCTTGAGCCTGGATTCCTTCACTTTGGCCGCATCAAGCTCCTCGTTCAGGCCGTTCCAGTAAAAGTACCAGCCCGCGGCAACCACGCCTGCCAATAGGAGCAGGAGCGCAACAATCTTGGGACCGGGAGGAGTATTGCCAATATCCTTCCAGTTGACGTTCTTGAATTGGTCTGCGATATTCATAATCGAAATCCCTCGCTATCCGGTCAGACCTTGCCCGCACCGGGGGCAGCCGGCTTGGCGGGCGCGGCAGGTGCCACCACTGTTGCCGGATCTTTCGGTCGAACGATTGAAACGATCATCGTGAATTCGTTGAGGCGCTTGGCTGGCCCGGGTCCCGCCACCATCACCGCTTTGATTTCCACAAGTTCCGGCGCCGCCAACCAGGTATTGCGGGTAAGGTTGCGCACGTAATCCGCTACTTTCGCGTTATTCGCTGCAAGCCCATTGACCGTTACCCTGCCACCGACCTGCTTGAGCGAACGCAGGTAAATGCCGTCAGGCGTGACTTTCACCAGCTCGTCGAGCAAGTGCACCGGCAAGTTGCGATCGCCCTGCAGATCTTCCACTGCCTTCTTGCGTGCCTCGAGTCCGCGGATCTCGTCCTCAAGCTTGGCGATTTCCTTGATATCGTCGTCGAGCTTCTTGTTCTCCTTCTCGATAAACGCATTGGTCTCGTTCTGGGACGAAATTTGGCCGGTGATGAAACCGCCGACAATACCGACAATCGCGCCTCCGATTGCCGCGATCACACCACACAAAATGTAGAACTGGCGTCGGCGCGCCTGTCTCTTGATTTCCCGATGTGGCAGCAGGTTGATTCTTATCATGCGTCGAACCTCCTCATGGCCAAGCCGCACGCGACCATCAGCGCCGGTGCCTCGGTCGCGAGTTGCTTCGGTTTCACCCGGCTCGAAAGCGACATGTTGGCGAAAGGATTGGCCACGATCGTATTGACCTGGGTGCGTGTGGCAACAACCTCGTCAAGCCCGGGAATTACCGCGCAGCCACCTGCAAGAACAATGTGGTCAATCTGGTTGTAGGAAGTGGAAGTGAAAAAGAACTGCATCGCACGGGTTACTTCCTGCGCCAGGTTTTCCATGAAAGGGCGCAATACGTCACTCTCATAGTTGTCAGGCAATCCCCCGCCCTTCTTGTTCGTCTCCGCCTCTTCGGGACTCATGCCGAAGGCGCGCTGAATGTCCTGGGTAAGGTTGTTGCCGCCAAATGCCTGCTCGCGGTTGTAAATCGACTGATTGTTGCGCAGCACCGTGACATTCATCATGTTTGCGCCGATGTCTATCAGCGCGATAGACTGGTCGACCCCACTGCCGGGCAGTTGCTTCTCGATCATTTCGAAGGCTGTCTGCATTGAGTATGACTCAACGTCCATGACGGTTGCCTTCAAGCCAGCGGCCTCGGCCACAGCCACCCGATCCTCGACTTTTTCCTTGCGCGACGCCGCTATGATGACTTCCACCTCTTCGGTACTGGTGGGCGACGGCCCTACCACCTGGAAGTCCAAGTTGACTTCGTCAAGAGCAAAAGGAATGTACTGATTGGCCTCAGTCTCGACCTGTATCTCCAACTCCTCGTCGCGCAACCCCGCAGGCACAACGATCTTCTTGGTGATCACGGCCGCTGCCGGTAGCGCCATGGCCACGTTACGAGTGCGTGTGGCCATCTTTTTCCAGGCGCGCTTTACAGCCTCGGCAACGGCCTCGAGGTTGGTGATATTGCCGTCAAGAACGGCATCCTTGGGCAACGGTTCGATCGCATAGCGCTCGATGCGGTAAGCCTGCTTGCCCGCATCGGCCACTTCGACCAGCTTGACCGCCGACGAGCTGATATCCAGTCCGATCAGTGGCTGCGCCTTCGGGTTAAATATGTCGAACGCCAAAGTGTCGTCCCCCAGAGAAGAAATTGCCCGCGCGAATTATTTTCAAATTGCCAATCGACCCGCGCCTTAGCACATTGTCATAGCGACGCGATGGCGTTTGAACACTTAGATCCCGCCGGCCTTCCGAAAAGAACCGGACAGCATCACCTTTGTCCTTTTCGGACAAGTGATTAGCGACAATACTCACAAATTACATTAAATCCTATCAGCAACTGCAAAGCAAGCAAACACCTTTTGGCAAATTGGCTCGTGTGGTGGAATTACCACAAAGCCTGCCAGACCTTCGCCATCATCGGTCAGGGCGTGCTCACATGCCACGGCTATAATCCATTATCCGATAATCGTATGGCGTTGCTGGCTCGCGCTGGCGTGCTTTTACCAATGAAATCATGGTACTAACCAGGTCAGCAGCATGGTTCGCCGGGGCTTTCGTCGTGTTGATGGCACCCATCGCGATTGGCTTGCTGGTTTTGGCATTTGCCGTCGGCTGGGCATATCCCGGGCTGCCGTCAATCGAGGCCCTGACGGACTACCAACCCAAGATTCCTCTGCGTGTCTATAGTTCGGAGGGGCTGCTCCTAGGCGAGTTTGGCGAGGAGCGCCGCAACGTCGTTCGCTTCGAAGACGTTCCACTGGTGATGAAGCAGGCGATTCTTGCTGCGGAGGACGACCGTTTCTACCAGCACGGCGGCGTGGACACGATCGGCGTTCTGCGTGCGGCGATGTCCAACCTGACAAGCCCGGGGAAGCAACAAGGCGCTTCGACGATCACCATGCAGATCGCCAGAAACTTCTTTATTTCAAGCGAGAAAACCTATACCCGCAAGTTTTACGAGGCGTTGCTGGCATTCAAGATCGAAGCCAGTCTTAGCAAAGACAAGATATTCGAGATATACATCAACCACATCTTTCTCGGGCAGAGAGCCTATGGTTTCGCCTCCGCAGCACAAATCTATTTCGGCAAAGCGCTAAAGCAGATCAATCCGGCGGAAGCGGCCATGCTTGCAGGTTTGCCGAAGGCACCCTCGGCTTTCAATCCAGTGGTCAATCCCAAGCGCGCCAAGACCCGGCAGCTCTACATCCTCGACCGCATGAAATCCCTTGGGTATCTCACCGCGGAACAGCACGCGGTTGCTTCGAAGGAAACGCTTAACGTCAAGCGTGACGTCAACGACTTCCCCATCAAGGCGGATTTTGTGGCCGAGATGGCGCGGCAACTGGCGTTGGAACGATTCGGTGACGATACCTACACCCGCGGACTGCGCATTTACACCACCATCCAGAAAGCTGACCAGGAAGCTGCCCATGCTGCCCTGCGCCGCGCTGTGATGGATTACGAACGACGCCACGGTTATCGTGGTCCGGAGGCCTTCGTGGATCTGAAGTCCAGCCGCGAAGATGAGCTTGAAGATGCTCTGCAGGATATCTCCGATAGCGAGGACCTTTTCGCCGCAGTCGTAGTCGACGCTTCGCCCAAACTTGTGCGAGCCTATTTGCGAAACGGTGAAACCGTGCAGATCATCGGCGATGGCCTCAAGTTCGCGGCCAACGCGCTTACTGATAAGCCGCAACCAAATCGGCGCATACGACGTGGCGCGATCGTGCGTGTGAACCGCGACGACAAGGGCGCATGGCAGATCCTGCAACTACCTGAAGTTGAAGCAGCGTTTGTTTCGGTCAGCCCCGCAGACGGCGCGGTCAAGGCACTGGTTGGCGGCTTCGACTTCAATGTGAACAAGTTCAATCACGTTACCCAGGCATGGCGGCAGCCCGGCTCAAGTTTCAAACCCTTCATTTACTCAGCTTCCCTGGAACGAGGCCTTACCCCATCGACCGTGATCAACGACGCGCCGATCTACATTGACCCGGCACTGACTGGAGGCCAGTTGTGGGAGCCCAAGAATTACGACGGCAAGTACGAAGGTCCGATGCGTATGCGAACCGCACTAACTAAATCCAAGAATCTGGTGTCAATCAGAATTCTGCAGCAAATCACGCCACAGTACGCTCAGGACTACATAACGCGCTTTGGCTTCGATGCCGAGAAGCATCCTCCTTACCTCACAATGGCGCTTGGAGCGGGATCGGTCACTCCTTGGCAAATGGTTGGCGCCTACGCGGTTTTTGCCAACGGCGGTTACCGGATCAATCCGTACATCGTCACCCGCATCACCGATGACGGCGGTCGCGTGTTGGCCACGGCCAGTCCCGCGCGTGCCGGCATCGATGCCACGCGTGTGATCGACCCGCGCAACGCATTCGTCATGAACAGCATGATGAACGATGTCACCCGGTTCGGTACCGCCGCGCGCGCCGGCGCAACCCTGAAGCGCACCGATCTGGCGGGCAAGACCGGCACTACCAACGATCATGTCGACGCCTGGTTCGCCGGTTATCAAGCCAATCTGGTGGGCGTGGCCTGGATCGGGTTCGATCAGCCCAAAAAACTGGGCGGGCAGGAGACCGGCGGAGTTGCGGCACTTCCGATCTGGATTTCCTATATGCAAAAAGCGTTGCGAGGGCAGCCCGAGTCGATGCCTCAAGCGCCCGAGGGCTTGGTCAACGTCGCCGGTGAATGGTATTTTCGGGAGTTTGCGCCGGGTGAGGGCGGCGTTCAATCCCTGGGCCTGTCGGACGGCACTCCGGAAGGCGAGAAAAAGGCCGAAGAGCTTCGCAACCAGTTGTTCTGAAGAAACACCCGGCCGCGCATGGACGCGAGTTCGTGCGCATCAGGTCAGTCGCACCGGCGAACCCGCTTGTTCGCTTGCGACGCGTGATAGCAGGATCATCAGAGCTTCAGCGGTTCTGGTGTCCAGCCATTGGCCGGCCGATTCCGCGAAGTGGAACCCGCCGGATTTGGCGGCGACCCAGATCTGACGCATCGGTGCCTGCGTGTTGACAATGATCTTGCTGCCGTTTTCGAATTCGATTTCAAGCAGTCCGTCGCCCTTGCGCTCGAGGTCGATATCAATGCCCGCAGCTTCCAACGACTCTTCGATGTGGTCAATAACGCCGACGCTACGCGTAGCGAACTCGGTTTCGGTCATAATTCAAGGCTCTCCGTCAAACAAGAACGCAACGTGCGCGCACTCGGTATTTTGATGCTTTTTTGCCTGTTGGGGGGCTGCGGCCACCGCGGACCGCTTTACCTGCCGGGCAAGCCAGGAGATCCGGCATTCGATCGGCAAAACCGCGATGCACGCGGCGATCAGGCTCCGACCCAACGACCCACGATCAGCAGGCCTTCGCCGAACGAGGAGCGCGATCAATGAAGCCGTTTCGGTTCTTCGAGTATCGCAGCGGCGAGTTGCATGCCGAAGATGTTCCCCTGACCAGCATAGCTGCCAAATTCGGCACCCCGACCTACGTCTATTCCCGCGCCGCTCTCACCAGCGCCTGGTCTGAATTTACCAGCGAACTCGCCGGACGCGACGCCCTGGTCTGTTACGCGATGAAGGCAAACTCGAATCTGGCCGTGCTCAGCACCTTTGCGCGCCTGGGCGCCGGATTCGACATCGTGTCCGGCGGCGAACTCAAACGCGTGATCGCGGCTGGCGGCGCGCCATCCAAAGTCATCTTCTCGGGCGTTGGCAAGACAGAAGGGGACATTGCGCTTAGCCTATCGCACGGAATTTTTTGCTTCAACATCGAGTCGGCCTCTGAACTTGATCGCGTTAACAAGGTGGCAGGTACGCTTGGACGAGTCGCGCCAATTTCCATTCGAGTCAATCCTGATGTCGATGCGCGCACCCATCCCTACATCTCGACCGGCCTGAAGGAAAACAAGTTCGGCGTCGAGTTGCATGCTGCCGTTGATTTGTACCGGCATGCTGCCGGATTGGCCAATGTCGAGATCACAGGCGTTGATTGTCATATCGGTTCGCAGCTAACTGATCCGTCCCCCCTGTTTGAAGCGCTTGACAAAATGCTCGTCCTGATCGACGCGCTGGCTGCTGAAGGAATCACCATCAGGCATCTCGACCTCGGCGGTGGATTGGGCATTCGCTACAACGACGAAGTCCCGCCGGATCCGGTCGCATACATGCGCGAGATTCTGCGCCGCGTCGGCACTCGCCGGCTCAAGCTCATGTTTGAGCCGGGTCGCAATCTGGTTGGCAACGCCGGGGTTCTCGTTACGCGCGTGGAATATCTCAAGGCTGCCGCGGCAAAGAATTTTGCCATTGTCGATGCGGCGATGAACGATTTGTTGCGGCCTTCGCTGTATTGCGCGCATCATGAAATCCTCGAGGTGCGCTTGACGGCCCAGCCTGCCGCTACCTACGATGTGGTCGGCCCGGTGTGCGAGTCAGGTGACTTCCTCGGCAAAGAACGCAAGCTCGCGATCGCCGAGGGGGACCTGCTGGCCGTAATGTCGGCTGGAGCCTACGGAATGGTGATGGCATCGAACTACAATGCGCGGCCTCGCGCTGCGGAAGTATTGGTCGACGGCGGAAAATGCGATCTTGTGCGTTTACGCGAGAACGTTGACGACTTGTACGCCCTGGAACGCATCCCAGTCTGAAGGGTCGCGCGAGATCACACCGCCAAGGGGCCACGCAGCCCAAACATGTCGGTCTTGAATCGAGTGTGCGAGTCCCGTCGGCAGCATTTGCCCAAAATCAGTTTCAGCGCTCTTGGCAATCTGGTCGGCATTCCGGATGACAAGTCGCGCAAGCAGCAGTGGGCGCACCGTGGGAGTTAGTGATGCTTACCACCGGTTTTGGTGGTCTTCATATCGCCCTTGCACATGCGGCGGCCGAAGCCCACGCCCACTGGAAGTTGTAACCCCCGAGCCAGCCGGTTACGTCGACAACTTCACCGATGAAGTACAGGCGGCGCACCTCGCGTGCCTCCATGCTGCGCGACGAGAGCGCATTGGTGTCCACCCCGCCGACGGTGACTTCCGCCTTGCGGAAACCCTCGGTACCGGTAGGCGTGGCTTGCCATTCGGAAACTCCGGTGGCAAGTGCGCGCAGCATCTGATCTGGCAGGTCCGCTACCGCGCGCGTCATGTCTGCGCCGGACATCACGGATCGTATGCAATGCTCGGCCAAACGCCTGGGCAGTCTCTCCGCAAGCAGGGTCAGTACTGTCCCGCGCTGTATGCCTTTGCCGTTGATCGTCGCGGCCCATTCGATTCCAGGCGCTAGATTGATCGACAACGCTTGACCGGGCCGCCAATAACTCGAAATCTGCAACGCCGCCGGGCCGGACAGGCCGCGATGCGTAAACAACAAGTCTTCGTAAAAGGCCACCTTACCCAAATCTCCCTGGCTGGAAAGACTGACTGGCGTTGAAATTCCGGCGAGTCTCGCAAAAGTCTGCCAGGCCCCGGCGTCGAAAACCAGTGGAACCAAGCCTGGCCGCGGTTCGATGACCCGCAGGCCGAATTGCCGGGCGAGCCGATAGCCCAGATCAGAAGCGCCGATCTTGGGGATCGAGAGCCCACCGGTGGCGACTACAAGCGCGCCTGCGGTGACTGGTCCTTGCGAAGTATCAAGCGTGTACGCCCCGTTCTCCGAATGGACCGCCACGACCGAGCAACCGAGGCGCCAGACAACCCGTCCAAGTTCGCATTCGGCGCGCAACATGTCGATGATTTGGGCAGCCGAGTGGTTGCAGAAAAGTTGACCACGATGCTTCTCATGGAATGCGATGCCGTGCCTGCGCATCAAGTCCATGAAGTCCTGCGGCGTGTAGCCTGCAAGCGCGGAGCGGCAAAAGTGCGGATTGCTCGAAAGAAAGTTTTCAGGCTGTGTGTGAAGATTGGTGAAATTGCAGCGACCGCCACCAGAGATCCGGATTTTTTCGCCGGGCGAATTTGTGTGTTCCAAAAGAACGACGCGGCGACCGCGCTGGCCGGCCATGGCCGCGCACATCATGCCGGCTGCGCCACCACCAATCACCGCAACATCAAACGTAGGAATCTGAAACCCCCAACACGCTCAGTGTAAATGCCCACTTCTCCAAGGAAAAGATAGCAGTCAGGTCAAGCCAACTTTTGGTTCGAGGCCAGCGACACAGGGTAATCACTTGTTTCGGCCGGGCGGCCCAATAGTATGTCTGCATCGCGACCGCGCGGCTTGCGACATGCCCCAATGCGCGTACGGTGGATCGTCGAGTCAAAGCGCTGCCTTGCCAACAAAAAACGGCCCAAAGGCCGCGTTTTGTCGGGAGTGCCGTAATGCGGCGGCAAAGTCAGTTGGCGTACTTGAGCCCCGCAACATAATCGGCAACCGCCTCGATCTCCTTGTCGGACATCCGACTGGCGACGCCGCGCATCATGCCGGAAGGATCATTCGCGCGCTCGCCTACGCGGAAATTCGTCAGCTGCAGCCTTGTGTACTCAGCCCATTGGCCGGCCAGCCGGGGATACTGTGCAGGAATCCCCATTCCGGCAGGCCCGTGGCAACCGGCACAGGCCGCAACGCCCTTTTCTGGGAGGCCTCCGCGGAAGATTTTTTCCCCAAGCTTGGCGGCGACCGCATTGCGTGCAGCGCCTTCCTTGGGTCTTTGTTCTGCATAGTAGGCAGATACATTGCGCATGTCGGCAACTGACAGGCCGCCAGCGAAACCGATCATGACTGCATTCTTGCGCGTCTTGTTGGCCTTGTAATCCGCCAGTTGTTTGGCAAGATATTCCGGATGCTGCCCCGCAAGCTTGGGGTTGGCGGAAGCGGCGCTATTGCCGTCCGGGTTGTGGCATGCGGCGCAGACCTCGGCGGCTATTTTCGAGCCCAGCGCAGTGTCCGCTTTCGGCAGCGGCTTGGAGTCAGCGGCGACAGCCACACTCGAAACACCAATGATCAGCGCGGCAGCTATTGAATGAAGGTATCTCATGATCTTTGAGCGATTGCGGAGCATCTGTGCATCAAACCAGTTATTCTAGCGTAATTGGGTGGTCATCGGCGCCAATGTAGGATCCACACGAGCTGCGGCGTCGCCGAAAAGTCCCGCCCCGAAGCGAGAATGCCTCGTACGTTACGACGCGCACTTTCGTGTTCAAACATTCTTGCCGGAGTATGTCCGGGCAATCACACCCTGGTCCCCATGTCCTTCCTGCATCGCGCAACATTTTTCACCACAGCCGCGTCAATGAAAGACCTGTCGTTTCCTTCATCGGGCGAGGTGGCTTTTGCGGGCCGTTCAAACGCCGGAAAGTCAAGCGCCATAAATACACTTGCAAATCAGCGGCGCCTTGCATTCACCAGCAAAACTCCAGGTCGCACACAGCAGATCAATTATTTCGGCTTAGGTGGTGAAAAATACCTCGTGGACCTTCCTGGCTACGGATACGCCAAGGTGCAGAAAACCGAACAGCAACGATGGCGCATTTTTCTCGGCGCTTATCTTGAGACGCGCGAACCGCTTGCAGGCTTGATTCTCATCATGGACGCGCGCCGCCCTTTCACCGAGCTTGACCGCCAGATGCTTGAATGGTTCGCACCGCGCGGACGGCCAATCCACGCGCTGCTCACCAAGGCGGACAAGCTCGGGCGCAGCGAGCAGGCGCAGACTTTGACTTCCGTGCGTGGCGAAATTTCAAAATGGGGCTCTGGGTTCACTGCGAGCCTGTTCTCAAGCCTCAAGAAGACCGGCACGTCCGAGGTGGAAGCCGTAATTGCCAGCTGGCTGGCGATCGAGACATCAGCCTCGCGCGCCAAATTCGCGGCCCCCGGTTCGGCCACGGGTCAGTCTTTGCTCGAACCGCCTTTATAGAGGGGCGCAAGGTGTTTCCCAAGCAAAGTATGCGCAAGCAGAGATCGAATCGCGGGGCATCGAAATGCGCCTTGGCCAAACGCGAGTGCGCTTCTGGCCACACAAAACGTACTTCGTTACCGTTTCTTTGACTGATTGGACTCGCGCATGAATATCATGGGCCACTACCCGCAGCGACGCATGCGGCGTAACCGCAGGACTGAATTCGCCAGGCGCATGGTGCAGGAACATGCGTTGACGACAAATGATCTGATCTATCCGGTGTTTGTCCTGGATGAACGTGACGTGGGCTCAAACATTGTCCAGCAAGTCCCCTCGATGCCGGGGGTCTGCCGCCGCACGTTGGACCAGTTGTTGATCTTGGCTGAGGAGGCGTTGGAGCTCGGAATCCCGTGCCTGGCGCTTTTCCCCGTCATTGAACAGTCAAAGAAGAGTCTGGATGGGCGAGAGGCGGAGAATCCGGATGGACTTGTTCCACGCGTTGTAAGCGCGTTAAAGCAACGCTTTCCCGAGCTTGGTGTGTTGTGTGACGTGGCGCTTGATCCGTACACGAGCCACGGACAGGACGGGGTGATAGATGCGCATGGCTACATTCTCAATGAAGTCACCGTTGAGATTCTCTGTCGTCAGGCCGCGGTGCAGGCATCGGCAGGGGTCGATATTGCGGCCCCTTCGGACATGATGGATGGTCGTATCGGCGCAATCCGCAAAGCACTCGATGCAGGCGGACATGAATTGACCCAGATAATGGCGTATTCGGCGAAATACGCCTCGGCCTTTTACGGCCCGTTTCGGGACGCTGTGGGTTCGTCCACGAATCTTGGCAAATCGGACAAGAAAACCTACCAGATGAATCCCGGCAACAGCGACGAAGCGCTCTGGGAGGCAGGCCTTGACCTGGCGGAGGGCGCCGACATGATCATGGTCAAACCAGGGATGCCCTATCTGGACATCGTGCGCCGGGTCAAGGACGAATTCAAGGCACCGACATTCGTCTATCAAGTCAGCGGCGAATACGCGATGCTCAAGGCTGCGGGCAACAATGGTTGGCTTGACGAACGACTAGCGGTAATGGAGTCCTTGCTGGCCTTCAAGCGTGCTGGTGCGGACGGGGTCCTGACCTATTTCGCGCTGGACGCCGCACGCTGGCTGCGCGAGGAATCTTGAGCGTAGGGCGCGGCAATTGCAGACTGGACGAGTGGCATGCGACTTAACCGGCCATGCCCAGTGTGATCCGGTCCTATATACACCCCGGGTAAAGGAATGAGGAGCGCCAAAGGGCGGCATATCGCCTGCGCGAGCCAGCGTTCAATCTGGCGTCGTTGTGTATGGTGGCTCTGATGCTCTGGCGCTGCGTGTTGCGCAAGTCATGCTTCCCGATGTATTGATCACCAAAGAACGCGCCGCTCGGCAAAAAAGCCGGGCTAGCCCGGCTTTTTTTCAAACCCTTTCAATTAATTGCCTGCGGCCGCCGTGTCAGCGACCTCCGGCCGATCTAGGAGTTCGACCAATGCCATGGGCGCGTTATCACCCTTGCGAAACCCGTATTTCAGGATTCGCAGGTATCCGCCATTGCGCTTGGCAAAGCGAGGGCCCAACTCGCCGAACAGCTTGACCACCATATCTCGGTCGCGCAAACGGCTGAAGGCAAGGCGCTTGTTCGCCAGTGACGGCGACTTGCCTAGGGTGATGATCGGCTCCGCCATCATGCGCAGTTCCTTGGCTTTCGGCAATGTGGTCTTGATGACTTCATGCTTGAGCAGTGAGACTGTCATGTTACGCAGCATCGACAGACGATGCGCTGACGTGCGATTGAGTTTTCTGAGTCCGTGTCCGTGACGCATGGGTTGGCCCCGTCCTTCCTTTAGGCTTTTTCGAGGCCCGCTGGCGGCCAATTCTCGAGCTTCATGCCGAGTGTCAGGCCACGCGATGCGAGCACTTCCTTGATTTCATTGAGCGACTTTCGGCCGAGGTTCGGTGTCTTGAGCAACTCATTCTCGGTGCGCTGGATCAGATCGCCGATATAGTAGATATTCTCGGCCTTGAGGCAGTTTGCAGACCTTACCGTCAATTCAAGGTCATCAACCGGTCGCAGCAGAATCGGGTCGATGTCGGGGGACTTCGGTGGATTGATTCCCTGTTTGGTTCCCTCAAGCGCTGCGAACACCGAAAGCTGGTCCACCAGGATGCGCGCAGCTTGTCGCACCGCGTCTTCCGGTTCGATCACGCCGTTGGTTTCGATATCCACCACCAGACGGTCCAGATCCGTGCGCTGTTCGACACGGGCCGATTCGACCGCGTAAGAGACTCGCCGAACCGGGCTATACGAGGCGTCAAGAACGATCTTGCCGATCGTCTTGGTTTCCTCGTCGCCAACGATGCGTACGTTGCCGGGTACGTAGCCGCGGCCACGCTCGACCTTGATTTGCATGTCGAGCTTGCCGTTGCCGGCAAGATGGGCAATATGGTGATCGCGATTGATGATGGTTACATCATGCGGAATCTCGATATCCGCCGCTGTCACAGCGCCCGCGCCGGACTTCTTCAGCGAGAGCATGACCTCATCACGGCCTTCCAGCTTCATCACCACACCCTTGAGATTCAACAGGATATCGACCACATCCTCCTGCACGCCTTCCAGCGTCGAGTACTCGTGCACCACTCCGGCAATGGTCACCTCGGTAGGCGCATACCCATCCATGGAAGACAACAAAACGCGGCGCAAAGCATTGCCCAGCGTGTGCCCATAACCGCGCTCGAACGGCTCCATCGTGACCTTGGCATGCGAAGGACCCACACCTTCGACGTTTACGATCTTCGGCTTCAAGAAACCTGTGTTAGCCATGTGATCCTTCCAATCAAAATTTTCAACAGCGTTTGCATCAGAACCAGCAATCAGCAATCAGCGCGAATACAGTTCAACCACCAGACTTTCATTGACATCCTGCGCGATCTCGCCGCGATCGGGCAATGCCTTGAACTTTCCACTCAACTTCGCGGAGTCAACCTCTACCCAGGACGGCAAACCGGCCTGCTCCGCCAGCGACGCCGAATCCTTGATGCGCAACTGTCCGCGCGACTTTTCGCGCACCGATATCGTGTCACCCGGTTTGATCTGCACCGAGGCGACATTGACGGTCTTGCCGTTTACTTCAATTGCCTTGTGGCCAACCAACTGACGTGCCTCGGCACGCGTTGATCCGAATCCCATGCGATAAACCACGTTGTCCAGTCGGGTCTCGAGCAGGTGAAGCAAGTTTTCGCCAGTATTTCCTTTGCGGCGCACAGCCTCGGCGTAATAGCGGCGAAACTGACGCTCAAGCACGCCATACATGCGTCGTACTTTCTGCTTTTCGCGCAGCTGCTTGCCATAATCAGAAAGCCTTTGCCCTGACTTGAGCCCATGCTGACCAGGGGCGACTTCCGATTTGCACTTGTCCGAGAAGGCCTTGCGGGCACTCTTCAGGAACAGGTCGGTGCCCTCGCGGCGCGAGAGCTTGCACTTAGGGCCGGTATAACGAGCCATTGATCACTTCCCCAAATTAACAATCACAACGGGGTTCGACGCCAAAAAGGAAAACGCCGTCCCGACATTCACAGCGGGACGGCTGGTCGCGCACCAAAATCAGATGCGGCGCCTCTTGGGAGGCCGGCACCCGTTGTGCGGCACCGGCGTCACGTCGGTAATGCTGGTAATTTTCATTCCCAGCGCGTTCAAGGCACGCACCGAGGATTCACGGCCTGGACCGGGTCCTTTGATGCGCACTTCGAGATTCTTGACACCACATTCAACCGCGACCTTGCCAGCGGCTTCAGCCGCGACCTGAGCCGCAAACGGCGTGGACTTCCGCGAGCCCTTGAAACCGGCGCCGCCTGATGTCGCCCACGACAACGCATTGCCTTGTCGATCGGTAATTGTGATGATCGTGTTGTTAAACGACGCGTGAATATGGGCGATACCCTCGGCGACGTTCTTCTTGACTTTCTTGCGCACCCGGGTGGATGCAGCTTGCTGCTTATTGGTTGCCATGTTTGTTTCCTAACCAGCGATGAAGCTAAGGCTTAGTTTATTTGCCGGCAATTGCATTGCGGGCTTTGCGTGGCCCCTTGCGAGTCCGGGCATTTGTGCGCGTGCGCTGGCCGCGCACCGGCAAGCCGCGCTTGTGACGCACTCCTCGATAACAGCCAAGGTCCATCAGGCGCTTGATATTCATCGAGACTTCTCGCCTGAGGTCTCCCTCAACAATGAATTTTCCAACCTGCTCGCGCAATTTATCGACCTGGGAATCTGTCAAATCCTTCATCTTGACAGCAGGTTCCACCCCGGCGGCAACACATATTGCAGCAGCGCGCGGACGGCCGATGCCGTATATCGCGGTTAATGCGATCTGTGCGTGCTGATGGTTGGGAATATTGATTCCAGCGATACGAGCCATGACTTGTCCTTCAACTAAATTTCTTGAGCGCTCTCAGAGCATGGGCCAGCCAGGATTCAACCCTGGCGCTGCTTGTGCCGCGGATCGGTGCAAATGACACGTACAACACCTTTGCGCTTGATGATCTTGCAATGGCGGCATATTTTTTTTACCGAAGCCAGTACTTTCATTTCGTCCTCGATTCAACTTTCAACCTCAACTGCCTCTACCGACCGGAACATCCGGGGCGGCGCAACCGGGCAAGAACGACTTGCCCTGATTTCCCCACTGAAATGCAAACCTGCGACCAATCTGAACCGGGTTGACATTCGCGACAACGCAGGGTATTGCTTGGCTATACGACTCCAGGATCGGGGCAGTCCGAAGCAATCTTCAAAACATCCCGCCCTTGAAATTTGCCTTTTTGAGTAGCGACTCGTACTGATGCGACATGATGTAAGCCTGAACCTGCGCCATGAAATCCATCGTCACCACAACGATGATGAGTAGCGAGGTTCCGCCAAAATAAAATGGCACGTTCCATTTCAGTATCAGAAACTCGGGCAGAAGGCACACCAGCGTCACATAGGCTGCCCCGGTCAACGTAAGGCGCATCAGGATCTTGTCAATGTACTTGGCGGTCTGGTCTCCTGGCCGGATCCCAGGCACGAATGCCCCGCTCTTCTTCAGGTTCTCAGCCGTTTCCTTGCTGTTGAAAACAAGCGCGGTATAAAAGAAACAGAAAAATATGATTGCCGCCGCATAAAGCATGACGTAAATCGGCTGTCCTGGTGACAAGGTACCGGCGATATCCTTGAGCCAGCGCAACTGATCACCCGTTGAAAACCAGCTTGTGATGGTCGCTGGAAAAAGAATAATCGACGACGCGAAGATTGGCGGAATCACGCCCGACATGTTCAGCTTGAGCGGGAGGTGTGAAGACTGGCCGCCATACACACGGTTCCCAACCTGCCGTTTCGCATAATTAACAAGGATTTTTCGCTGACCGCGCTCGACAAAAACCACTGCGAAAGTCACAAGCCCAACCAGGACTACTATGAAAATCGCCGACAACGCATTCATCGCCCCGGTACGCACCAACTCCAGCAGCCCACCAATCGCGCTCGGCAAGCCGGCGGCAATACCGGCAAATATGATCATCGAGATCCCGTTTCCCAAGCCGCGCTCGGTGATCTGCTCGCCCAGCCACATAAGAAACATGGTGCCAGTTACCAGAGTCGAAACCGTCACAAACCGAAACATCAAGCCCGGATCCAGGACCAAGCCTGGCTGGGCCTCCAGTGCGATCGAGATGCCGATAGCCTGAAAAAGCGCAAGAAACACGGTCGCGTAACGGGTGTATTGCGTAATCTTGCGTCGGCCAGCCTCGCCCTCTTTCTTGAGAGCCTCAAAAGGCGCATAAACAACGGTCATCAACTGCATGATGATCGACGACGATATGTACGGCATGATGCCGAGTGCAAATATGGTGAAGCGCGACAACGCACCGCCCGAAAACATGTTGAACATGCCGAGCATGCCACCCTGGTTTTGCTTGAACAGCTCGGCCAGTTGAGTGGGATCGATCCCCGGCACCGGGATATGCGCACCGATCCGGTAAACCACGAGCGCGAGCACCAGAAAGATAAGCCGGCGCTTCAAATCGCCAAACTTACCCGTCTTCGCTACGGTCATCGCATCGGTAGCCAACGCTCGCCCTTATCTCTGTTTGTTCGAAGGTACTATTCGGCAGCAGCCACGGACCCGCCCGCAGCTTCGATCGCAGCCTTCGCGCCCTTGGTTGCGAGCACGCCGCCACCATTGAGCGCGACCTTGCGCTCGATCTTCCCGGAGAGGATGACCTTTGCACGCAACGTAAGCGCCGGTACCACACCCGCCGCCTTGAGTGCGTCAAGGGTAATCTCGGACGCATCCATTGCCTGCAATTCATTCAACCGCACTTCGGCTACGAACTCACGCGTCCTCGATGCAAATCCGCGCTTTGGCAAGCGGCGCTGCAGCGGCATTTGACCGCCCTCGAAACCAACCTTGTGGAAACCGCCAGAGCGGGACTTTTGTCCCTTGTGGCCGCGCCCGGCGGTCTTGCCGATTCCTGAACCTATACCTCGCCCGACTCTGCGCTTGGCATGCTTTGCGCCGTCAGCCGGCTTGATGGTGTTAAGTTTCATTATGATATCCGTCGATTGCACGTTGCGGGTCATTCCGCCTTGACGAGGTAGTACACCCGATTGATCATGCCGCGTACCGCAGGGGTATCCTCGAGAACACGCGAGGAGTTCAAACGACCCAGACCCAGGCCACGAACCGTTGCCCGGTGTCTTTCGCTGGTCCCGTTCGGGCTCTTGACCAGAGTCACTTTTAGAGTCTTCTTGTCAGCCATGGCTTTTCCCTCAAACAGCGAGAATTTCTTCCACCGATTTGCCGCGCTTGGCAGCAACCTCAGCCGGTGTGGTCATTTTGGACAGGCCATCCAGCGTTGCGCGAACCACGTTATACGGGTTCGTTGATCCCTGGCATTTGGCCAGAACGTTGGTGACACCAACAACTTCGAATACAGCGCGCATCGGACCTCCAGCGATGATTCCGGTACCTTCACTGGCCGGTTGCATGAAGACCTTGGCTGCGCCGTGGACACCGACAATGGCGTGTTGCAATGTTCCGTTCTTCAACGAAACCTTGACCATCTTGCGCCGCGCTTCTTCCATGGCCTTTTGAACCGCTACCGGCACCTCGCGCGATTTTCCCTTGCCCATGCCGATTCGGCCATCACCGTCACCGACAACCGTTAGCGCGGCAAAACCCAGAATCCGACCGCCCTTGACCACTTTGGTCACACGATTGACCGCGATCATTTTTTCGCGCAACCCGTCGTCACGGCCTTCACCACCAGCCTGGACCTTTTGCATTTTTGCCATGTCTTTTACGCCTAGAACTTGAGGCCGGCTTCACGCGCGGCTTCTGCCAGTGCTTTCACACGGCCGTGATACGCGAATCCGGAACGATCGAACGCGACATCCGATACGCCGGCAGCCCTGGCCTTTTCAGCGATGAGTTTGCCAACCATGGCGGCAGCTTTCGCACTGCCGCCATTCGCAATTTCCTTTCGTACATCGGCCTGATTGGTTGACGCGCATGCCAGAACCCTACCGCCACCGATAACCTGAGCATAAATATGGCTGTTGGTACGGTGAACAGTAAGTCTGTTGACCTTGAGTTCAGCGATCTTGTGCCGCGTCTGCTTGGCGCGACGCAAGCGGGAAATAGTCTTGTCCATGCTCGCCCTCTACTTCTTCTTGGTCTCTTTGATGATTACGCGCTCATCGACATAGCGCACACCCTTACCCTTGTAGGGCTCTGGCGGGCGATATGCACGAACCTCGGCAGCCACTTGGCCTACCTGCTGCTTGTCGATGCCCTTGATGACAATTTCCGTCTGCTGCGGGGTCTCGCATTTCACGCCTGGTGGCATCTGGTGCACGACCGGGTGGGAAAATCCGAGTGACAGGTTTAACTTGTCGCCCTGCGCTTGCGCCCGATATCCAACGCCTACAAGCGTGAGTTTCTTCTCGAACCCTCGTGTAACCCCGTGCACCATGTTGTTGACCAGCGCGCGAAACGTGCCCGACATCGCATCAGCCTCGCGTGACTCATTGGCCGGTACGACTTTGAGACTCTCACCTTCCTTCACCACCGTAATCGCACTGTTCAGAAATTGCGAGAGGCTGCCCAAGGGGCCCTTAACCGTGATTTGATCCACCGCAATGGTCGCCTCGACGCCCTTGGGCAGTGCTACCGGATTCTTGCCTACGCGTGACATGCGCATTCCTCCTTAGGCGACCACGCAAAGCACTTCACCACCAACCCCGGAGGCCCGCGCCTTACGGTCGGTCATGACGCCTTTGGAAGTCGAGAGAATTGCCACGCCGAGCCCGTTCATGACGCGCGGTATGTCCTCCTTGCCCTTGTAAATGCGTAGGCCGGGCCGACTGATGCGATCAATGCGATCAATCACTGGCTTGCCGGAGTAGTATTTCAACGCAATAGTCAACTCCGCCTTGCCTGACTCTTCGCGAACCGCGAAATCATCGATGTATCCCTCGTCCTTCAAGACGCTGGCGATCGAGATCTTCAGCTTCGAAGACGGCATCGCAACCTGGCCTTTTTCGGCAGCTTGCGCGTTACGTATGCGGGTCAGCATATCGGCGATGGGATCGCTCATGCTCATGCTTGATTCTCCTAACCTTGTCCGTTCGCCTTACCAGCTGGCCTTGACGAGGCCGGGGACCTCGCCGCGCATCGCCACTTCGCGCAGTTTGTTGCGCCCAAGACCAAACTTTCGAAACGTACCGCGAGGCCGCCCCGTCAAACTACAGCGATTGCGCAAACGGGTCGGATTTGCATTGCGCGGAAGTTGCTGCAATTGCTGCCGCGCTTCCATGCGTTCTTCGTCGGACCGCCTTGAGTCGTTGATGGTCGCCTGCAAGGCCTTGCGCTTCGGCTGGTATTTCTTGACCAGTTGTTCGCGCTTCACCTGACGATTGATGAGTGAAAGTTTAGCCATCTAGAGCGTCCTATACCTTGAACGGAAATCTGAAGGCCGCAAGCAGCGCACGCGCGTGCTCATCGTTCTTCGCCGAGGTCGTAATACTTATGTTCATGCCGCGAATCGCGTCGATCTTGTCGTACTCGATTTCAGGAAATATGATCTGTTCCCTGACACCGATGTTGTAATTGCCGCGACCGTCGAACGAACGCCCAGAAATACCACGGAAGTCACGCACGCGGGGCAACGCGATCGTGACGAAGCGATCGATGAACTCGTACATCCGCTCACCACGCAGGGTCACCATGCAGCCGATCGGATAACCTTCGCGGATCTTGAAGCCCGCGATTGCTTTCTTCGACTTTGTCACTACGGGTTTTTGCCCGGCGATCTTGGTCATGTCACCTACGGCATGATCCATGACTTTCTTGTCCGCAACCGCCTCGGAAACGCCCATGTTGAGGGTCACCTTGGTGATTCGCGGCACTTCCATGACGGACTTGAATCCAAACTTACCCATCAGATCAGGAACGATCTGGTCTTTATACTGCTGTTGCAGGCGCGCCATCCTGGTTACCTCTCGCGTGCTTACTTGACGTCGACTTGGACGCCGTTGGACCGAAAAATCCGAACCTTGCGCTTGTCATCGAGCACCTTGAAACCCACGCGATCCGCCTTTTGGGTCGCGGGATTGAAAATTGCCACATTCGACATGTCGATCGGCATTGTCTTGTCGCTCACGCCGCCGGTCTGTCCCTTCATCGGGTTCGGCTTGGTGTGCTTCTTGACGATATTGATGCCCTCGACCACAAGATGGGTCTCGTCGACACGCTTGAGCACCGTGCCTCGCTTGCCTTTGTCACGACCGGCGAGAACGATGACGTCGTCACCACTGCGGATCTTGTCCATTAAAGAACCTCCGGCGCCAGGGACACGATCTTCATGAAGCGCTCGGTGCGCAACTCGCGCGTGACCGGCCCGAAGATACGCGTCCCGATGGGTTCGAGTTTCGCATTGAGAAGGACAGCGGCATTGCCGTCGAACTTGATCAAGGAGCCGTCGCTGCGCCGCACGCCCTTGGCAGTACGAACCACGACAGCGCTGTAGACTTCGCCCTTCTTGACCCTGCCTCGCGGAGCCGCGTCCTTGATCGATACCTTGATGATGTCGCCGATTGATGCATAGCGACGCTTCGAGCCGCCAAGGACCTTGATGCACATGACGGAACGCGCGCCTGTGTTGTCGGCCACGCCTAACCTGGACTGCATTTGAATCATGATTCACCCTTATCCAACTTTACCCAGCGTAGCGATCACGCCGGTCAGTTTTGGAGCCCGTACGGGCAATGTGTCGCGAACTGCGCGCAGCGGTTAAGCCCGCGGAGATGACTTTTCGGCCGAAAGCCGAAGAAAGTCAGAGAAGCCCCCTAATATAGCCTGATCCCAAGAATACCGCAAGGCCAAATATACTTTTAAATCTCCCGGGTCTTGGTAACAAGGCGCGAGACCTTCCAGGCCTTGGTTTTGGAAATCGGAGCGGTTTCAACAATTTCGACCGTATCTCCGAGTTTGAATTCATTGTCCTCGCTATGGGCATGAATCTTTTTCGAACGCGTTATGTACTTGCCGATCACGGGATGCTTCACCCTGCGTTCAACCAAAACGGTCACGGTCTTGTTCATCTTGTCGCTCACCACGCGACCGACGAGGGTTCGCTTCAGGGCGGTCTTGGCAGGAGCGGTGGTTTGGGCAGCTTGATTCATGCGGAATACTCCCTAATCAGACCTTCTTCGATTGTGCTTCGCGCATTACTGTGCGCACTCGCGCGATGTCGCGGCGGGTTTTCTTGATCTGGCTGTTATTGGTCAATTGCTGAGTGGCGGCCTGCATGCGTAGCGAAAACTGCGCCCGCAGCAAATCCTGCAACTCTTTGGACAGCGCGCCCTCATCCTTGATGCGCAAGTCGCTGGCTTTCATATTCTTGCCTCCTGGTCAGGCGCCGACTTGGCGGCTGACAAAAGTGGTCGCTATCGGCAACTTGGCAGCCGCCAGACGAAACGCCTCTCGCGCCAGAATCTCGTCGACGCCGTCCATTTCGTAAAGCACTTTCCCCGGCTGAATTTCAGCCACATAAAACTCCGGATTTCCCTTGCCGTTGCCCATGCGAACCTCTGCAGGCTTGGAAGAAATCGGCTTGTCGGGAAAAATGCGTATCCAAATCCGCCCACCACGCTTGATATGACGCGTCATGGCTCGACGTGCGGCCTCTATCTGGCGCGCTGTCAGACGCCCGCGGCCCACTGCCTTGAGCCCAAAGTCACCGAACGACACCTTGGTGCCGCGCGTGGCAATGCCCTTGTTGCGGCCCTTTTGTTCCTTGCGGTATTTGCGGCGTGCAGGTTGCAACATTCTCAATTACTCCTTCGTGCCGTCGGTAGCCGGCGACGCAGCCTTGCGAACCCGCTTGGCCGGCGCCTTCGCGGCCTCTTCGACGGGTTTCGCCGACTCGGGGGACGGTTCCGGTTTCATATCCTCTCCTGCACGGGCAACGCGTTTACGCGGAGCCTTGGTCGCTGCAGGCTTTGTATCAACCGCCGGCCTTGGTGTGCGACGCGGCTTGCGATCCGGTGCAGGTTCCATTTCCGCCGCAGGAGACGCCAGGGGCTGCTCGTTTTTGCCGAGCATGTCTCCCTTGTAGACCCATACCTTGATGCCGATCACGCCATATGTGGTCCGCGCTTCGCCAAAGCCGTAATCGATGATCGCACGCAGGGTGTGCAATGGAACACGCCCTTCACGGTACCATTCGCAACGCGCGATCTCGATGCCGTTGAGACGGCCGGACGACATGATCTTGATGCCTTGCGCACCTAGGCGCATCGCGTTCTGCATAGACCGCTTCATGGCGCGTCGAAACATGATACGCTTCTCGAGTTGTTGCGCGATCGAGTCCGCGATAAGCTGCGCATCCAATTCGGGCTTGCGGATCTCTTCGATGTTGACATGCACTGGCACACCGAGCATGCGGTTGAGATCGCTCTTGAGTACCTCGATGTCCTCACCCTTCTTGCCGATTACCACACCCGGACGTGCCGAGAAAACGGTAATGCGGGCGGTCTTGGATGGCCGTTCTATCAGCACTCGGCCCACAGAAGCGTGCGCCAGCTTGCGCTTGAGATACTCGCGTACCTTGATATCCTCGCCGAGCATGTTGGCAAAGTCGCGATTGCCGGCGTACCAGCGTGAACCCCAGTCGCGAGTAACGCTCAGGCGAAACCCGGTTGGGTGAATTTTCTGTCCCATCGCGACCCCTTACTTTTTGCCGTCGCCAACCGTCAAGTAGACGTGGCATGTTTGTTTGCTGATGCGGTTGCCGCGGCCCTTGGCACGCGCAGTGAAACGCTTGAGGACCATACCTTTTTCAACATAGATGGTCTTCACCTTGAGCTCGTCGATATCGGCTCCGTCGTTGTGCTCGGCATTCGCGATCGCCGATTCCAGCACCTTCTTGATGATCACGGCGCCTTTTTTGGGACTGAATGCAAGCAGATTCAGCGCCTTTTCGACCGCCATACCGCGGATCTGATCGGCAACCAGTCGGCCCTTCTGAGCCGAAAGGTGGGCACCACGCAGGGATGCAGAAGTTTCCATCGTCATGCCTCGCTATTTCTTGCCGGCCATGTTGGCCTTCTTGTCCGCCGGATGCCCCTTGAACGTGCGGGTCAACGCGAACTCTCCCAACTTGTGCCCGACCATGTTTTCCGAGATGTACACCGGAATATGCTGCTTGCCGTTATGCACCGCGACCGTAAGCCCGATGAAATCCGGCAGTATGGTTGAGCGGCGCGACCAGGTCTTGATCGGCCTCTTGTCCTTGGTCGCCTGCGCAGTCTCGATTTTCCTCACGAGATGCGCATCAACAAAGGGGCCCTTCTTTACGGAACGTGCCATGACTTAGCCCTCTTTACTTCTTGTGACGGCGCTGCACGATCATGCTCGTCGTGCGCTTGTTCTTGCGGGTCCGGTACCCCTTGGTTTTCAGGCCCCAGGGACTCACCGGATCGCGACCGGCCGCGGTCTTGCCTTCGCCACCCCCATGCGGATGATCGACCGGATTCATTGCTACGCCGCGAACTGTTGGACGGATACCACGCCAGCGTTGCGCGCCTGCCTTGCCGATCTGCCGCAGGGAATGCTCTTCGTTGCCGACCTCACCAATGGTGGCACGACATTCGATGTGAACCCTGCGAATCTCGCCCGAACGCAACCGCAACTGCGCGTAGCTGCCTTCGCGCGCCAGGAGTTGCACCGATGTACCCGCGGAACGCGCCAGCTGGGCACCCTTGCCGGGAAGCATTTCGATGCAATGAATCGTCGATCCCACAGGAATATTGCGAATCGGCAATGCGTTGCCTGCCTTGATCGGCGCCTCCGGCCCTGATACAAGACTCGCGCCTTCAGCGATACCTTTGGGCGCAATGATGTAACGACGCTCACCGTCGGCATAGCAGAGCAAAGCCAGATGCGCGCTGCGATTGGGATCGTATTCGATACGTTCCACACGCGCCGCGATGCCGTCCTTGTCACGCCGGAAATCAACCAGGCGATAGTGCTGCTTGTGCCCACCGCCCAAGTGCCGGGTCGTTATATGACCGTTGTTGTTTCGACCCGCTGTCTTGGTCTGCTTTTCCACCAGCGCGTCTACGGGCCGCCCTTTGAAGAGGTTGGGCGTTACCACCCTGACTACACCGCGACGGCCGGGTGAAGTAGGCTTGAGTTTGACCAATGCCATGTTATGCAGTCTCCGCGAGATTCAGGTCGCTGCCTTCTTTGAGGCAAACATAGGCCTTTTTCCAGTTGCGGCGGCGTCCGATAAACCGGCCAAAGCGCTTTTGCTTGCCTTTGACATTGAGTACCTGAACGGCGGCAACTTCCACCTTTTGCAGCTTGAACATTGCCTCAACCGCGTCCTTCACGTCGGCCTTGGTCGCGTCGGCCGCGACCCTGAAGACGATCTGGCGCAGCTTGTCGGCCACCATGGTGCTCTTCTCCGAAACAATCGGAGCGAGCAATACCAGTGGCAAGCGGTCCTTGCTGTAGTTGTTCATGCGAAGATCTCCTTCACCTTCTCGATCGCAGCCTTGGTGATCAACACCTTGTCGAAATGCACCAACGATACCGGATCGGCGCGAGCCACATCAACGACAGCTGCATAAATCAGATTGCGCGAAGCAAGGTAAAGGTTGTCGTCTACGGTATCGGTGATCAACAGAACCGACTCGAGCCCCATGCCCTTGATTTTCAAGGCGAACTGCTTGGTCTTCGGCGAGTCGACGACGAAGTTCTCGACCACGGCAATTCGATCTTCACGAGCCAATTGCGACAGGATGGAGCACATACCTGCCCGATACATCTTGCGGTTGACCTTGTGGCTGAAGTTTTCGTCTGGCGAGTTCGGGAAGATCCGACCACCTCCGCGCCATAGCGGGCTCGAGGTCATGCCGGAGCGCGCGCGACCGGTGCCTTTTTGACGCCACGGCTTCTTGGTCGAGTGCTTGACTTCTTCGCGGTCTTTCTGCTTGCGATTGCCGCTGCGCGCATTGGCCTGGTATGCAACCACTACCTGATGCACCAGCGCCTCGTTGTAGTCGCGCGCAAAGACTGTATCAGGCGCGGTAACGTTACCGGTTGCCTGACCTTGTGCATCCAGAAGTTTGAGTTCCATCGTCAGGCTCCTCTCACTGCTGGGGTGACAACGATGTGTCCATTGTCATGGCCGGGTATCGATCCCCTGACCAAAATCAGACCTCGCTCGACATCCACACGAGCGACCGTCAGATTCTGCGTAGTGCGCGTTACGGCACCGAGATGCCCCGCCATTCGTTTTCCGGGAAACACCCGACCAGGATCCTGTGCCATGCCGATCGACCCAGGCACATTGTGGGAGCGCGAGTTACCGTGGGAGGCGCGATTCGACGAAAAATGGTGGCGCTTGATCACACCGGAAAAGCCCTTTCCGATGGAAGTGCCTTGAACGTCGACTTTCTCGCCAACCTTGAACAGATCCGGGCTGATCTTGCCGCCCACCTGATATGCCGCGAGTTGGTCGGCAGCGACCCGGAATTCCTTGAGGATGGATCCAGCCTCAACGCCTGCCTTGGCCATATGGCCTGCCAGAGGCTTGCCTACGCGCGACGCGCGGCGGACGCCGAATGCGACCTGAATGGCCGCATAGCCATCCGAATCAGGCGATTTGATTTGGGTCACACGGTTGTTCGACACATCCAAGACCGTCACTGGAACGGCATCGCCGTCCGCAGTGAAGATGCGGGTCATGCCGACCTTGCGCCCAACAAGGCCTAACCTTGCTGACGTGGTCACTTGTTATCTCCTACCCCAGCTGCGATTGGCCGGGCTGAATAAACACTGGGAACTGCCGCCACATCGAGCAGCGGGCATTTCGCCGGAAAGCCGATCAGTATACTTCGACTGAGCCTAACCTGCAAGAGGAGTAATGAAAATCCTCGATGGATTGATCACTGCAACTTGATCTCCACGTCAACGCCCGCGGGAAGGTCGAGCTTCATCAAGGCATCAACTGTCTTGTCGGTCGGGTCGACGATGTCCATCAGGCGCACGTGGGTACGCATCTCGAACTGGTCGCGCGAAGTTTTGTTGACATGTGGGGAACGCAATACATCGTAGCGCTGAATCCGGGTCGGCAGCGGCACCGGCCCGCGCACGACCGCGCCGGTGCGCTTGGCTGTATCGACAATCTCCAGTGCAGACTGATCGATCAGGCGATAGTCGAACGCCTTGAGGCGGATACGAATTTTTTGGCTTTGCATGAAGAATCCTTAAAGAGCAAGGCTGGTGGTCTGCGCCAACCGATTGTGAATGTTCAAACCGGAGTGCACGCGCACTCCGGGGTTGCTGCTGTTCGTGCCGGGAGACGCGCACCGGAATCCGCCGACTCCCGCACGGACTTCTGCCCAATCCCTACTGAATGACTTTGGCGACGACGCCGGCACCGACGGTGCGGCCGCCTTCGCGAATGGCGAAGCGCAAGCCCTGCTCCATCGCAATCGGCGCAATCAAGGTCACCACCATCTTGGTGTTGTCCCCCGGCATGATCATCTCGGTGCCTTCGGGCAACTCCACGCTCCCGGTCACATCGGTCGTCCGGAAGTAAAACTGCGGTCGGTAATTGTTGAAAAACGGCGTGTGACGCCCGCCCTCTTCCTTCGACAGCACATACACTTCGCACTCAAACTTGGTGTGCGGATTGATCGAGCCCGGCTTGGCCAGCACTTGCCCGCGCTCCACTTCTTCGCGCTTGGTGCCACGCAACAGCACACCCACGTTGTCGCCCGCCTGACCCTGGTCCAGCAGCTTGCGGAACATCTCCACTCCCGTGCACACGGTCTTGGCTGTCGCCTTCAGGCCCACGATCTCCAGCTCTTCGCCCACCTTGACAATGCCGCGCTCCACCCGCCCGGTCACCACCGTGCCTCGGCCGGATATCGAGAATACGTCCTCGATCGGCAGCAGGAACGGCCCGTCTATCGCCCGCTTGGGCTCCGGAATGTAGGTGTCGAGCGCATCCGCCAGCTTCATGATCGCGCCCTCGCCCATCTCGCCCTTGTCGCCTTCCAGCGCCAGCTTCGCCGAGCCAATGATGATCGGCGTATCGTCCCCAGGAAACTCGTATTTCGACAGCAGTTCCCGCACTTCCATTTCAACAAGTTCCAGCAACTCCTTGTCGTCAACCATGTCCGCCTTGTTCATGAACACGATGATGTACGGCACCCCCACCTGCCGCGCCAAAAGGATGTGCTCGCGCGTCTGCGGCATCGGCCCGTCCGCGCTCGATACCACCAAAATCGCGCCGTCCATCTGCGCCGCCCCGGTAATCATGTTCTTGATGTAGTCCGCATGCCCCGGGCAGTCAACATGCGCGTAGTGCCGGTTCTTGGTCTCGTATTCCACATGCGCGGTGTTGATCGTGATCCCCCGCGCCTTCTCTTCCGGCGCCGCGTCAATCTGGTCGTAGGCCTTCGCCTCACCACCAAACTTCGCCGACAGCACCGTCGTGATCGCCGCCGTCAACGTCGTCTTCCCGTGATCCACGTGTCCTATCGTCCCTACATTCACATGCGGCTTCGTCCGCTCAAACTTGCTCTTGGCCATCGCTTATCTCCTAAAGAACAAAAGGGTTGAAACTAAGGAAAAACTATTTCTTGGAGCTGATAATGGCTTCGGCCACGTTCTTGGGCGCTTCGGAGTAATGCTTGAACTCCATCGTGTAGGTCGCCCTGCCTTGGGTGGCGGAACGCAACGAGGTCGAGTAGCCAAACATCTCGGAGAGTGGAACCTCGGCCTTGATGACCTTGCCACCGCCGCCGGCGATATCTTCCATGCCCTGCACCATGCCGCGCCGCGATGAGAGATCGCCCATGACAGTGCCGGCGTAGTCTTCCGGCGTCTCGACTTCAACCGCCATCATCGGCTCGAGCAATACCGGCGAGGCCGCGCGCATGCCATCCTTGAACGCCATCGAGGCCGCCATCTTGAATGCGTTCTCGTTGGAGTCGACATCGTGATACGAACCAAAATGTAGCGTCACCTTGACGTCGACCACCGGGTAGCCTGCCAACACGCCCGCCGGCAATGTTTCCACGACGCCCTTCTCGACTGCGGGGATGTATTCGCGCGGAACCACCCCACCCTTGATCGCATCTACGAACAAAAAGCCCTTTCCGGCCTCTTGAGGCTCGACCTTCAGCACGACGTGACCGTACTGACCGCGCCCGCCGGATTGCTTGATGAACTTGCCTTCGGCGTTTTCGACCAACTTGCGAATTGTCTCGCGATAGGCCACCTGCGGCTTGCCCACACTTGCTTCGACGCCGAACTCGCGCTTCATGCGGTCGACGATGATCTCCAGGTGCAGTTCACCCATCCCGGCAATGATGGTCTGTCCCGACTCCTCGTCGGTGCGCACGCGAAACGACGGATCTTCCTGCGCCAGCCGATTGAGTGCGATACCCATCTTTTCCTGGTCGACCTTGGTCTTTGGTTCGACGGCCTGCGAAATCACCGGCTCCGGAAAAATCATGCGTTCCAGGATGATGATTTTGTCAGGATCGCACAGCGTGTCGCCAGTGGTCGCATCTTTCAGACCGACCGCCGCCGCGATGTCTCCGGCGTGCACTTCCTTGATCTCTTCGCGCTGATTGGCGTGCATCAACAGAATTCGACCCAGGCGATCCTTCTTCCCCTTGATCGAGTTGTAGATGGTATCGCCGGAGTTGACCATGCCGGAATAGACACGGAAAAAAGTCAACTGCCCGACGAAAGGATCGGTCATGATCTTGAACGCCAGCGCCGAGAAGGACTCCTTGTCGGTGGCTTCCCGTTGAGTAGCGGAGCCATTTTCCAAAAGCCCTTTGACCGGCGGAATGTCGGTCGGCGCCGGAAGGAAATCAAGCACCGCATCCAGCATCGCCTGCACGCCCTTGTTCTTGAAAGCGGAGCCGCACAGCATCGGCACGATCTCGTTGGCGATAGTACGCGTACGCAAACCCAGTTTAATTTCCTCAAGCGTGAGCGCGGTACCTTCCAGGTACTTGTTCATCAGGTCTTCAGACGCTTCGGCCGCTGCCTCTACCATCTTCTCGCGCCATGTCTCAGCCTCATTCTGAAGCTCGGCCGGAATGTCGCGCAGGTCAAACTTCATACCCTGCGAGGATTCGTCCCAAAAGATGGCTTTCATGCGAATCAGGTCGATCACACCCTGAAAACCCTCTTCGGCGCCAATCGGAATCTGCAGCGGAATCGGATTCGCCTTGAGGCGCGCGCGCATTTGGTCGTGCACTTTGTAGAAATTGGCGCCGGTGCGATCCATCTTGTTTACGAAAGCAAGGCGCGGGACGCGATACTTGTTGGCCTGGCGCCAAACGGTTTCGGACTGCGGTTGCACGCCACCCACGGCGCAATACACCATGCAGGCGCCGTCGAGAACGCGCATCGACCGCTCCACCTCGATGGTAAAGTCGACGTGCCCCGGCGTATCAATGATGTTGATCCGGTGCTCTGGATACGAACTGTCCATCCCTTTCCAGAAACAAGTGGTCGCAGCCGAAGTAATCGTGATGCCGCGCTCGCGCTCCTGCTCCATCCAGTCCATCGTCGCAGCGCCGTCATGCACCTCGCCAATCTTGTGCGACACGCCGGTATAGAACAGGATACGTTCGGTCGTGGTGGTCTTGCCGGCGTCAATATGCGCGGAAATGCCGATGTTTCGATAACGTTCAATCGGAGTCTTGCGAGCCACTTTGGATTCCTCTTTCGCTTAAAGATCAAGCCGGGAGCACGCTCACCGGCGAAACATACAGATTCCCTACCACCCAAGCCCCTTCAAACAAAAGAGCGCCCCTTGGCGGAGGCGCTCCGGGCCGGCTGAACCGCGCTTGAGCGCGGCCTACAACCTAGAACCGGAAATGCGCGAAGGCTTTGTTCGCGTCAGCCATCCGATGTACTTCATCACGCTTCTTGACAGCACCACCTCGACCTTCGGAGGCCTCGATCAACTCATTTGCCAGACGTTGTCCCATCGACTTCTCGGACCGCTTGTGCGCAGCCTCGCGCAACCAGCGCATCGCCAATGCCATCCGGCGGATGGGGCGAACTTCCACCGGAACCTGATAGTTGGCGCCGCCAACCCGCCGCGACTTCACTTCGACCGTCGGCTTGGCATTGCTCAACGCCTGGGTAAACACTTCCAGCGCATTTTTGCCCGATTTCTTGCTGATCTGGTCGAACGCGCCGTAAATGATGCGTTCAGCAACCGCTTTTTTGCCCTCGATCATCACGACATTGACGAACTTGGACAGATCAACGCTGCCATACTTTGGATCAGGCAGGATTTCGCGTTTCGGTACTTCTCTGCGACGTGGCATGCTTCATTCCTTCTCTTTAAGCGGCCTTGGGACGCTTGGTACCATACTTCGAGCGGGATTGCTTGCGATCCTTGACACCTTGCGTGTCGAGACTGCCGCGCACCATGTGGTAACGCACACCTGGCAAATCCTTCACGCGGCCACCACGGATCAAGACTACCGAGTGCTCTTGAAGGTTGTGACCCTCGCCACCAATATAGGAAATCACCTCGAACCCATTGGTGAGCCGCACTTTAGCGACCTTGCGCAGCGCCGAATTCGGCTTTTTGGGGGTGGTCGTGTACACGCGCGTGCAGACGCCGCGCTTTTGCGGGCAGCGCTGCATCGCGGGTACTTTGCTCTTGACCGCCGGCGCTTGGCGCCCGCTTCGCACGAGCTGATTAATGGTAGGCATGTCGCTCTTATCCGTTGATTATGATGTTCGCCCGACTTCGATTGGCCGCGCGTAAGAACTTTTCTGCTGCAACAAAACAACATAAAGCATTGAACAAAGACTTGGGATTATAACGCCCGCACCACAAAAACGTCAACAATGGTGCAGGCCCGCACGCGGGCCTGCACTTTGACGTTCAGGCATCCGCCACTTCGACAGTCGGTACGTCAGCAGCCGGCGCTGCCTCGAATACGCTCTCGGCGGACTCGGCTTCCTTGTTGCGCCGGGCCGTATGGAACGCCAATCCACTGCCGGCTGGTATCAGTCGCCCGACAATCACATTCTCCTTGAGACCCCGCAGATCGTCCTTCTTGCCCATGATGGCAGCCTCGGTCAGAACCCTGGTGGTTTCCTGGAAAGATGCCGCCGAAATAAATGAATCGGTCGACAGGGAAGCCTTGGTGATGCCCAGCAACACATGCTCGTAGGTTGCCGGCGCCTTTCCTTCGGACATGACCCGGTCGTTTTCGTCGAGCAGATCCGAACGCTCAACCTGCTCACCGATGATGAAGCGGGTGCCACCCGGCTCGATGATCTGGACACGGCGCAGCATCTGGCGCACGATCACTTCAATATGCTTGTCATTGATCTTCACGCCCTGCAAGCGATAAACGTCCTGCACCTCATCGGTGATGTAACGCGCAAGCGCTTCAACGCCCTGGAGATGCAGAATATCGTGCGGATCAGCGGGCCCGTCCACCAGCAACTCGCCCTTGTTCACCACTTGGCCGTCATGTACCAAGACCTGCTTGTCCTTGGCGATCAGGAACTCATGCGACTGGCCATCCAGATCGGTAATTACGAGGCGCTGCTTGCCTTTGGTGTCCTTGCCAAACGAAACAGTCCCGGTCACCTCAGCCATCATGCCGGCATCCTTCGGCGCCCGAGCCTCGAACAGCTCCGCCACCCGCGGCAATCCGCCAGTGATGTCGCGGGTTTTGGAGGATTCCTGTGGGATCCGAGCCAACACCTCGCCCACCCCGACTTGCTGGCCATCCTTGACCGTAATCAGCGAACCGACCTGGAACGAGATGGTCACGGAATGATCGGTGCCGGCAATCTTGACTTCTTCGCCGCGATCGTTCATTAGCTTGACCTGCGGGCGCACGCCCTTGGCCTTGGAGGACATCGAGCGCTTGGGATCGATCACAACCAGCGTTGACAGCCCGGTGACCTCGTCCATTTGTTTCGCGACGGTGACCCCTTCCTCGACGTTCTCGAACTTGATGGTTCCGGCATACTCGGTGACGATCGGCCGCGTATGCGGATCCCAGGAAGCAAGCATGCCGCCCGCCTTGACCGAGTTGCCGTCAGCCACAATCAGCGTCGCGCCATAAGGTACTTTATGGCGCTCGCGCTCGCGCCCATTGTCGTCAGTGACCAAAACCTCGCCGGAACGCGAGATCACGATCTTCTCGGCCTTGGCGTTGGTCACATAGCGCATGGTGGCCGTGAATCTGATCACCCCGGACGACTTCGCTTCCACTCCCGACGCCGCAGCCGCACGCGAGGCAGCGCCGCCGATGTGGAAGGTGCGCATGGTCAACTGCGTTCCCGGCTCGCCAATGGACTGCGCTGCGATCACGCCAACGGCCTCGCCTACATTCACCGGGGAACCGCGTCCGAGGTCACGGCCGTAACATTTGCCGCATAACCCGTAACGCGTGTCACAGGTAAGCGGGGTGCGCACCCGTACTTCGTCGATCCCCAGTGATTCGATCAAGTCGACCGAATCTTCATCCAACAGATATCCAATCTCGAAGAGTACATTTTGCGACTCGGGATGAAGCACCTCGTTGATGGTGACGCGCCCGAGAATCCGGTCGCGCAAGGGCTCGATGACCTCGCCGCCTTCGACCAGCGCCTTCATGGTCACGCCGTTGGTCGTGCCGCAATCATCTTCGGTCACGACCAGATCCTGTGTTACATCCACCAGGCGCCGTGTCAGGTAGCCGGAGTTGGCGGTCTTCAGCGCCGTGTCCGCAAGCCCCTTGCGCGCGCCGTGCGTGGAGATGAAGTACTGAAGCACGTTTAGGCCTTCGCGGAAATTCGCGGTGATCGGGGTTTCAATGATCGATCCGTCCGGCTTGGCCATCAACCCGCGCATGCCCGCAAGTTGGCGGATCTGGGCAGCCGAACCGCGTGCGCCAGAATCGGCCATCATGTAAATCGAGTTGAACGACTCCTGTTTCACCTGCTTGCCATGGCGATCGGTGGTCATCTCATGCCCGAGCTGCTCCATCATGGCCTTGCCTACCTGGTCACCGGCGCGGCCCCAGATGTCGACAACCTTGTTGTAGCGCTCGCCCTGCGTCACCAGACCCGAGGTGTACTGCTGTTCGATTTCCTTGACCTCGGTCTCGGCCTTGCGAATGATGTCGTGTTTGATCGGCGGTACCAGCATGTCATCCATGGCGATCGAAATGCCGGCGCGGGTCGCCAGAGTGAACCCGGATTGCATCAACTTGTCGGCGAAGATGACGGTCTCGCGCAATCCGCACTTGCGGAACGAAACGTTGATCAACTTGGAGATTTCTTTTTTCTTCAACGCCTTGTTGATCACGGAAAACGGCAGGCCCTTCGGCAATATCTCCGAAAGCAGCGCACGCCCGACGGTGGTCTGTTGGCGGACGATTTTCTCGACGAACCCAGCTCCGCCCTTGTCGACCTCGAATTCGGGGATTCGCACCACGACCCTTGACTGCAACTCAACCTGTCGGTTGTCGAGCGCACGCTTGACTTCAGTGACGTTCGAAAACACGATACCTTCTCCGACACCGTTGATCCGCTCGCGCGTTGCGTAGTAAAGCCCGAGCACGATATCCTGGGAAGGAACGATCGAAGGCTCGCCGTTGGCTGGAAACAGGATATTGTTGGAGGCCAGCATCAGTGCGCGCGCCTCAAGCTGCGCTTCAAGTGACAGCGGCACATGTACCGCCATCTGATCGCCGTCAAAGTCGGCGTTGAAGGCAGCACACACCAGCGGATGCAACTGGATCGCCTTGCCTTCGATCAGCACCGGTTCGAAAGCCTGGATGCCTAGGCGATGCAGGGTCGGTGCACGGTTCAGCATGACAGGATGTTCGCGAATGACCTCTTCGAGAATGTCCCACACCTCGGGACCTTCCTGCTCGACGCGCTTTTTTGCGGCCTTGATAGTGGTCGCCGACCCTTGCAGTTCGAGCTTGTTGAAAATAAAGGGCTTGAACAGTTCAAGCGCCATCTTCTTGGGCAAGCCGCACTGGTGCAGCTTCAATTGCGGCCCCACCACAATGACTGAACGGCCGGAATAGTCGACTCGTTTGCCGAGCAGGTTCTGACGGAAGCGCCCACCCTTGCCCTTGATCATGTCGGCCAGTGATTTCAGCGGACGCTTGTTGGCGCCCGTCATGGCCTTGCCACGTCGGCCGTTGTCCAGCAGCGAGTCCACCGCTTCCTGCAACATGCGCTTCTCATTGCGCACGATGATCTCCGGTGCCTTGAGCTCGAGCAGCCGTTTCAACCGGTTGTTGCGGTTGATGACGCGCCGATACAGGTCGTTCAAGTCCGAAGTTGCAAAGCGGCCGCCGTCAAGCGGCACCAGCGGACGCAGATCGGGCGGAAGCACCGGCAGCACCTCAAGCACCATCCAATGCGGCTTGATGCCGGACTTCTGGAATGCCTCCATGATCTTCAGGCGCTTCGCGTACTTCTTGACCTTGGCCTCCGAGCCGGTGGCCTCGAGTTCCTTGCGGATGGTCTCGGTTTCGTGCACCAGATCAATGGCGCGCAGCAGGTCGCGAATCCCTTCGGCACCCATGCTTGCCTGGAAATCGTCACCGAATTCCTCAACTTTCGAAAGGTAGTCGTCCTCGGTCAGCAACTGGCAACGCTTGAGCGGTGTCATGCCGGGGTCGGTGACGACATAGGCTTCGAAATACAGTACTCGCTCGATATCGCGCAAGGTCATGTCAAGCACCATGCCCAGCCGCGAAGGCAGAGACTTGAGAAACCAGATATGCGCGGTCGGCGAAGCCAGTTCGATGTGGCCCATGCGCTCGCGACGCACCTTTTGCAGTGTCACCTCGACGCCGCATTTCTCACAGATCACACCACGGTGCTTGAGTCGTTTGTACTTTCCGCACAGACACTCGTAATCCTTGATCGGGCCGAAGATCTTGGCGCAGAACAGGCCATCACGCTCCGGTTTAAAGGTGCGGTAATTGATGGTTTCCGGTTTTTTGACCTCCCCGTATGACCATGAACGAATCTTCTCGGGAGAAGCCAGCCCGATGCGAATCGAATCGAACTCTTCTTCTTGAGTGACTTGCTTAAACAGATCGAGTAGAGCTTTCATGCATTACTCCTTCTAGTCGGTTGCAGGTTTCTGTCGCAGGGCACCAGCGGTGCCCTGCGAGCCACGCCTCGCAAACAGCTCAATGACGTTCCAGATCGATGTCGATCGCAAGCGACCGGATTTCCTTGACCAGTACGTTGAACGATTCCGGCATGCCGGCATCGATCTTGTGGTCACCCTTGACGATGCTTTCGTAAATCTTGGTCCGTCCGTTGACGTCGTCCGACTTCACCGTGAGCATTTCCTGCAAGGTGTATGCGGCGCCATAAGCTTCGAGAGCCCAGACCTCCATTTCGCCGAAACGCTGGCCGCCGAACTGCGCCTTGCCGCCGAGCGGTTGCTGCGTCACCAGGCTGTACGGGCCGGTCGAACGGGCATGCATCTTGTCGTCCACAAGATGGTGCAGCTTGAGAATGTGCATATACCCCAGTGTCACCGGGCGCTCGAAGGCCTCACCAGTGCGGCCGTCATACAGGGTCACTTGCGTCTTGCTCGGCGTGAATCCGTTCTTTTTCGCCATCTCATCCGGGTAGGCCAGATTGAGCATCGAGGTGATCTCTTCTTCAGTGGCCCCGTCGAACACCGGCGTGGCGAACGGCACGCCGTTTCTCAGGTTGTGGGCCAGATGAACGATCTCGTCATCGTTGAAGTCAGCGAGGTTCTCCTGCTTGCCGCTGGCGTTGTAAATTTTCTCCAGAAACTTGCGTACCTCAGCCACTTTACGTTGCTGAACCAGCATTTCGTTGATGCGCTGGCCCAAGCCCTTGGCCGCCCAGCCGAGGTGAGTTTCCAGAATCTGGCCCACGTTCATACGTGAAGGCACGCCAAGCGGATTGAGCACGATATCGGCTGGCGTGCCGTCGGCCATGTAGGGCATGTCTTCGACCGGCACGATGCGCGAGACAACGCCCTTGTTGCCATGCCGCCCTGCCATCTTGTCGCCTGGCTGCAGGCGGCGCTTGACCGCCAGATATACTTTGACCATCTTGATCACGCCAGGCGGGAGTTCGTCGCCCTGGGTAAGCTTCTTGCGCTTCTCTTCAAAGGCCAAGTCGAACTGGTGGCGCTTCTGGGTCAGGCTGTCCTTGAGTTGTTCAAGTTGTTGCGCCGCATCTTCATCGGCCAGACGAATATCGAACCAGTGGTAGCGCTCCAAGTCGGACAAATACTCCTTGCCGATCTTGGTGCCCTTGACGAGCTTTTTTGGCCCGCCCGTGACAACCTTGCCGTTGAGCATGCGCTCGATGCGTGAAAAAGTATCGTTCTCGACAATTCGCATCTGGTCGGCCAGATCCTGCTTGTAGCTCTTCAACATGTCGTCGATGATCGACTGGGCACGCTTGTCGCGCTCGATGCCTTCACGCGTGAAAACCTGCACATCGATCACCGTGCCGGCAATGCCGGACGGCACCCGCAGGCCGGTGTCCTTCACGTCCGATGCTTTCTCGCCAAAAATCGCACGCAGCAGCTTTTCTTCCGGCGTCAGTTGGGTTTCGCCCTTTGGCGTGACCTTGCCGACAAGAACGTCACCCGCCTGCACTTCGGCACCAATGTAGACGATGCCGGATTCGTCGAGGCGCGCCAGTTGACCCTCGGACAAATTCGAGATGTCACGGGTGATCTCTTCGGAACCCAGCTTGGTGTCACGAGCGACAACGCTGAGTTCCTCGATATGGATCGAGGTGTAGCGGTCTTCGGCCACCACACGTTCCGAAATCAGGATCGAGTCTTCGAAGTTGTAGCCGTTCCAGGGCATGAAAGCAACCAGCATGTTCTGGCCCAGCGCCAGCTCGCCCAGATCGGTCGACGCGCCATCGGCCACCACATCGCCCTTCGCGACGCGGTCCCCGGCAGCGACAATCGGACGCTGGTTGATGTTGGTGTTCTGATTGGATCGGGTGTACTTGGTGAGGTTGTAGATATCGACACCGGCTTCGCCGGCGACAGTCTCGTCGTCGTTGACGCGAATAACAATGCGACCTGCATCCACATAGTCAACCAGGCCGCTGCGCAGGGCCTGTACCGTGGTGCCGGAGTCGACCGCGACAGTGCGCTCGATACCTGTACCCACCACCGGCTTCTCGGCACGCAGGCAAGGCACCGCCTGACGCTGCATGTTCGAGCCCATCAACGCGCGATTGGCGTCGTCATGCTCCAGGAAAGGGATCAGGGAGGCGGCCACCGACACGATCTGGCCAGGTGCCACGTCCATGTATTCGATGCGATCGGGTGTCGACAGAATGGTCTCGCCCTTGTTGCGGGCCGTCACCAGCTCGTCGGTCAGTTTTCCCGATTTGTCGAGGCCGGCATTGGCCTGCGCGATGGTAAATCGACCTTCCTCGATTGCCGACAAATAGTCGATTTCGTTGGTCACGCGATTGTTGACCACCTTGCGATACGGCGTTTCGAGGAATCCGTAATGGTTCAAACGTGCATAAAGCGCGAGCGAGTTGATCAGCCCGATGTTCGGGCCTTCAGGCGTTTCAATCGGGCACACGCGGCCGTAATGCGTCGGATGGACGTCGCGTACCTCGAAACCGGCACGTTCGCGCGTCAAGCCACCCGGTCCAAGCGCGGAAACGCGGCGCTTGTGGGTGATTTCCGACAGTGGATTGGTCTGATCCATAAACTGCGACAACTGGCTTGAACCAAAAAACTCCCGAATCGCCGCCGAGATGGGTTTGGCATTGATCAGATCATGCGGCATCAGATTTTCGGTCTCGGCCTGGCCCAAGCGTTCCTTTACAGCACGCTCAACTCGCACCAGGCCGGCGCGAAACTGGTTCTCCGCCAACTCGCCGACACATCGAACACGGCGATTGCCAAGATGGTCGATATCGTCTATTTCACCGCGCCCATTGCGCAGATCGACCAGGATCTTGATGACGGCGACGATGTCTTCATTCGACAAGGTGCCGGAGCCTTCCAGCTCATTGCGACCGACGCGGCGGTTGAATTTCATGCGCCCGACAAACGACAGATCGTAACGGTCGGAGTCGAAGAACAGGCTGTTGAAAAGTGATTCGACGGCATCTTCAGTCGGCGGTTCGCCCGGCCGCATCATCCGATAGATCGCGATGCGTGCAGCATGCCGGTCAGGAATGTCATCAGCACGCAGGGTCGACGAGATATACGGACCCTGGTCAAGATCATTGGTGTAAAGCGTACGGATATCCTTGATGCCGGCCGTGCGCAGCGCGGTCAGCAGATCTTCGGTGATCTCGTCGTTCGCGTTGGCCACGATCTCACCGGAGTCGGTGTCGACGATATTGTTGGCAAGCATGCGGCCGAGCAAGAAATCGTCGGGCACCGAGATACGCTTCAGACCCGCAGCCTCGAAGTCGCGAATGTGCTTGGCGGTGATGCGCTTGTCCTTGGCTACGATGGTCTTGCCGGACTTGTCCGAAATGTCGAAGCGCGCAATCTCGCCACGCAGTCGCTCGGGCACAACCTCGAATTGCGCCCCTTCCTTGAGCACGTGGAAGGTATCGAACTGGAAAAACAACTCGAGGATTTGCTCCGGCGAATAACCCAGAGCCTTGAGCAGAATCGTGACCGGCATCTTGCGGCGGCGATCGACGCGGAAGAACAGGATGTCCTTCGGATCGAATTCGAAGTCAAGCCAGGAACCACGATAGGGAATGATGCGTGCCGAGAACAACAGTTTTCCGGACGAATGGGTCTTGCCGCGGTCATGCTCGAAAAATACGCCGGGAGAACGATGCAGCTGCGACACGATGACCCGCTCGGTGCCATTGATGACGAAAGAACCAGTGGTCGTCATGAGCGGGATCTCGCCCATATAGACCTCCTGCTCCTTGATCTCCTTGACCTTTTTCTTGGTCGTATCTTCCTTGTCAAGCAGGATCATGCGCACCTTGGCGCGCAACGGCGAGGCGAAGGTCAAGCCGCGTTGCTGACATTCCTTGACGTCGAATGGAGGCTGCCCCAACTGATAGCTCAGGAATTCGAGCCGCGCATATTCGTTGTGACTGACAATCGGAAAAATCGAACTGAACGCGGCCTGCAGGCCTTCGCTCTTGCGCGCGGTGCCGGGCGTGTCCGATTGCAGGAACTGGGTGTATGAGTCAAGTTGGGTGGCCAGCAAGAAGGGAACGACCTGCACGCTGGCCCGCTTCGCAAAACTCTTGCGGATGCGCTTTTTCTCGGTGAACGAATAAGACATGAGCCTCTTTCGAATCGCGCGGCTGAGGTTTGGTTGCAAACGCTCGCCATGAAATCAATGCGACTGGGACGAAAAGCCCGTGCTGCACGAGCTTTCCTTGCCGGGCGGTTGGCCTCTACCAACCTATGGCGGACGATTGCGCGTTGCGCGCAACCCGGCCCGGCAGATCTTCTGCAGTCGATTCAGAAGACACAATCAAGGGCGCTTATGCAAAACGCGCTTGATAGCGGCATCTGCCGCGATACGGTCGCTAACCGGACGACTCCGGTTGGCGACCGCACGCTTGATTACTTGACTTCGACTTTCGCGCCGACGTCTTCCAGTTGCTTCTTGAGTGCGTCCGCATCGGCCTTGTTGATGCCTTCCTTGACCGCTTTCGGTGCACCGTCGACCAGATCCTTGGCTTCCTTGAGGCCCAGTCCGGTGGCGGCACGCACCACCTTGATCGCCTCGACCTTCTTTTCGCCAGCGGCGACCAGAATCACCGTAAATTCGGTTTGCACCTCGGCCGCCGGTGCGGCTGCGGTCGGCGCGGCGACCGCCACCGCGGCTGCGGCTGCCGACACGCCAAACTTCGCTTCCATCTCCTTGATCAGCTCGGAGAGGTCCAGAACGGTCATACCTGCGATTGCGTCAAGAATTTCTGCTTTGCTCACTGCCATGATTGACTCCAGATTTCAGTAAAGGTTTGATTGATTCCGAAAGTGGCTAGGTTTTGTCGTGTCCGCCTCGCCTGTTCGCAGCTTTCAACCAGCCTACCGGGCCGATCGACTGCGGCAGGTCGGCGGGGTTTATACGCTGGCGGGTTCCTTGGCATCACGCACGGCAGCTAAGCCGCGCACGAATTTGGTCGGAACTTCGTTCAGCGTACGGACAAACTGCGTGATCGGCGCCTGCATCGTGCCAAGTAGGGTCGACAGCAATTCCTCCCGCGACGGCATGGTGGCAAGCGCTTTCACGCCATTCACGTCCATCAGGTAATTCGCCATCGCACCCGCCTTGATAACGAGCTTGTCGTTATCTTTGGCAAAGCCGTTCAACACCTTTGCGGCGGCGACAGGATCGGTGGATATCCCGTAAATCAGGGGACCCACCATCTTGTCGGCCAGCAGCGCGAAGGGGGTACCTTCGACCGCACGGCGCGCAAGGCTGTTCTTTAGCACACGCAAGTACACGCCGGATTCACGCGCCTGCCTGCGCAAAACCGTAATCTTGCCCACTTCCAGACCACGGTACTCGGCGACCACAATCACCGAGGCCTTGGCGACGACGCCAGAGATTTCGGTAACGACCGCCTGCTTTTCCGACAGTTTGAGACCCACGGTCCTGCTCCTTGTTAAGCCTGCCCTGGCAGCCAAATGGCCGCTTACGGCAGTGGTGAAAGCACGTTCCGGAAACGACCCGGAGCAATTGCCCCACCGTTGACAACACGGCGACCGAAAACTGATCGGGAACGCCATCTGCGTAGAGCGACCCTTGCGGATCGATTAAACGGCTTGACCGACACCACCGCAATTTCGAGACCCGGCGGTTTTCCCGCCCGCATCCGGTTGCCGCGATGTTCACACTGCCGACTCGCCGTCCCTACGGTCTTTGATAACCCGTTGCGTTTGCCGGCGCCGAAAAAACGGAATCAGGTCTCACGCAACGGCCCAAAGATGGTTTGAACACGCACCCACGGCACGCGCTCCAAAAACTTTCCTTCCTAGGCAGTTAGTGTCTGGGAATCCACTCGGATGCCCACACCCATGGTGCTGGAAACTGAAATCTTCCTCAAGTAAACGCCCTTCGACGCCGCCGGCTTCGACTTGTTGAGAGCATCGACCAGTGCAAGAACATTGATCTTCAACTGGTCAACCGTGAAATTGGCGCGACCGACTGTGCACTGAATGATGCCGTTCTTGTCGGTGCGGTACTGCACTTGACCCGCCTTGGCGTTCTTGACGGCTTCACCGACATTCGGGGTCACGGTACCAACCTTGGGATTGGGCATCAGCCCGCGCGGGCCGAGAATCTGCCCAAGGGTACCGACCACGCGCATGGTGTCCGGTGTGGCGATCACGACATCGAAATCCATCTGGCCTGCCTTGATCTTCTCGGCCAGATCATCCAGACCCACGATATCCGCGCCCGCAGCTCTGGCTTGATCAGCCTTGTCGCCCTGGGCAAAAACCGCCACCCGCACCGACTTGCCAGTACCCGAAGGCATCACAACGGCTCCGCGCACGGTCTGGTCGGACTTCTTGGCATCGACGCCAAGCATGACCGCGACATCGATCGATTCGTTGAATTTGGCCGTGGCTGTGTCCTTGGCAATGGAAAGCGCATCGGTCAAGGGGTAGTTCTTGGTGCGGTCGACTTTCGGCTTCAGGGCCTTTTGACGCTTGGTTAGATTTGCCATCTCAGAGTCCCTCCACGGTGATGCCCATGCTGCGCGCCGAACCGGCGACAGTGCGCACTGCAGCTTCCAGGTCGGCGGCAGTCAGGTCAGGCATTTTGGTCTTGGCGATCTCTTCGGCTTGCGCGCGGGTGATCTTGCCAACCTTGTCAGAATGCGGTTTTGACGAGCCCTTCTCGATCTTCGCGGCTTTCTTGATCAAAATCGAAGCCGGCGGAGTCTTGGTGATGAAAGTGAAGCTCTTGTCCGCATAAGCCGTGATCACCACCGGGATTGGCAGCCCGGGCTCGAGTTTCTGCGTGGCGGCATTGAACGCCTTGCAGAATTCCATGATGTTTAGGCCACGCTGACCCAATGCCGGGCCAATCGGTGGGGACGGGTTGGCTTTGCCGGCAGGCACCTGCAGCTTTACGTAGCCGACGATTTTCTTGGCCATGAATTGGCTCCTCTTGCGGTTGAGTACCAGCGCGCTTTCGTGTCGCCCATGTGGATGACTGACTACTTGCGCTCCTCTTGGCGAATTTTGCGGTATCCGCCAAAGACCTGAAGAGCTTGACTGCCGGGGGCTCTTCAACCCCTAAAATTCACCAATGCCCGTTACTGCTTCTCGACCTGTGCGAAATCCAGTTCGACCGGCGTAGCGCGGCCGAAGATGGTGACTGTGACCTTCAGCTTGTTCTTGTCGTAGTTCACTTCCTCGACATTGCCGTTGAAATCGGTGAACGGGCCCTCCTTGACACGCACCATCTCGCCGACCTCGAAGAGCACTTTGGGCCGCGGCTTCTCGGCGCCCTCCTGCATCTGCGCCATGATCTTGTCGACTTCTTTTTGCGAGATCGGCGTGGGGCGGTTCCCACTGCCACCTACGAAACCGGTGACCTTGTTGGTGTTCTTCACCAGGTGCCAGGTCTCGTCGCTCATCTCCATCTCGACCAACAGATAGCCGGGGAAAAACTTGCGCTCCGAGATACTCTTCTGGCCGCCCTTGAGTTCGACCACTTCCTCGACCGGCACCATGATGCGCCCGAATCGCTCCTGCATGTTGGCGCGGTTGATGCGTTCCTCGAGCGCGCGCTGCACGCTTTTCTCGAATCCCGAGTAGGCATGCACCACATACCAGCGCTTGCCAGAGGCTACTTGCGGAGTTGCCGAAGTCATGCTTTTTTCCACCCCAAAATCAGGTCGTACAACGCCCACTCGAGGCCCTTGTCGGTCAGCCAGAGAAACAAGGCCATTACAAACACGAAACCGAATACTGCAGCGGTGGTTTGCAACGCTTCCTTGCGGGTCGGCCAGACCACCTTCCTGGTTTCGCTCCAGGCGTCGCGAGCGAATGCGTAGAACTCCTGACCCGGCACGGTAAACCACGCAACTGCCGCGCCAGCAGCAATGCCGCCGATCACGTACAGGACACGCAGCACCAGTGCCTGCTCTCTGAAGTAGTAGAAACAGCCTACTCCGGCACACACCAGCACAATGGCCAATCCCAGCTTTACTTTATCCACGGTTCATCTTCAACTTGGCGCCCGGATCGGCCAACTTCCCGAACCTGGCAGGGGCGGAGGGAATCGAACCCCCAACCTACGGTTTTGGAGACCGTCGCTCTGCCAATTGAGCTACGCCCCTAAAAATACCGCTCGAAAACGCAAGCCCTCTTCCGAGCGGGCTGACTTCCCGTTAATCACGAAAACCATCGGCGATTCACAGGAAGCTAATACACCGAAAATCCTTACTGAATGACTTTGGCGACGACGCCGGCACCCACGGTGCGGCCGCCTTCGCGAATGGCGAAGCGCAAGCCCTGCTCCATCGCAATCGGCGCAATCAAGGTCACCACCATCTTGGTGTTGTCCCCCGGCATGATCATCTCGGTGCCTTCGGGCAACTCCACGCTCCCGGTCACATCGGTCGTCCGGAAGTAAAACTGCGGTCGGTAATTGTTGAAAAACGGCGTGTGACGCCCGCCCTCTTCCTTCGACAGCACATACACTTCGCACTCAAACTTGGTGTGCGGATTGATCGAGCCCGGCTTGGCCAGCACTTGCCCGCGCTCCACTTCTTCGCGCTTGGTGCCACGCAACAGCACACCCACGTTGTCGCCCGCCTGACCCTGGTCCAGCAGCTTGCGGAACATCTCCACTCCCGTGCACACGGTCTTGGCTGTCGCCTTCAGGCCCACGATCTCCAGCTCTTCGCCCACCTTGACAATGCCGCGCTCCACCCGCCCGGTCACCACCGTGCCTCGGCCGGATATCGAGAATACGTCCTCGATCGGCAGCAGGAACGGCCCGTCTATCGCCCGCTTGGGCTCCGGAATGTAGGTGTCGAGCGCATCCGCCAGCTTCATGATCGCGCCCTCGCCCATCTCGCCCTTGTCGCCTTCCAGCGCCAGCTTCGCCGAGCCAATGATGATCGGCGTATCGTCCCCAGGAAACTCGTATTTCGACAGCAGTTCCCGCACTTCCATTTCAACAAGTTCCAGCAACTCCTTGTCGTCAACCATGTCCGCCTTGTTCATGAACACGATGATGTACGGCACCCCCACCTGCCGCGCCAAAAGGATGTGCTCGCGCGTCTGCGGCATCGGCCCGTCCGCGCTCGATACCACCAAAATCGCGCCGTCCATCTGCGCCGCCCCGGTAATCATGTTCTTGATGTAGTCCGCATGCCCCGGGCAGTCAACATGCGCGTAGTGCCGGTTCTTGGTCTCGTATTCCACATGCGCGGTGTTGATCGTGATCCCCCGCGCCTTCTCTTCCGGCGCCGCGTCAATCTGGTCGTAGGCCTTCGCCTCACCACCAAACTTCGCCGACAGCACCGTCGTGATCGCCGCCGTCAACGTCGTCTTCCCGTGATCCACGTGTCCTATCGTCCCTACATTCACATGCGGCTTCGTCCGCTCAAACTTGCTCTTGGCCATGATTACCTACCCGAAAAAGAACCAAACCGGATCACTATGCGAAGCGCGCCTACCCGCGGCGCCCGACACCCGAAACTGATGGTGCCCATGATGTGGATTGAACACATGACCTCTCCCTTACCAAGGGAGTGCTCTGCCACTGAGCTACATGGGCCTTTCTACCGCAACTACCTTTCAGACCGCGCCGCGTTGCCGCCGATGGAGCGGGTGAAGGGAATCGAACCCTCGTCGTAAGCTTGGAAGGCTTCTGCTCTACCATTGAGCTACACCCGCAAACTACGCCACCTTCACGTGCCGCAAAAAGTCGGCGAGCAAGCGCGCTGGTGGTGGGGGCTGGATTCGAACCAGCGTACTCGTTAGAGGGCAGATTTACAGTCTGCTGCCATTAACCACTCGGCCACCCCACCGAAGCGAACCTCAAATTATCGTGGATTTCTGACCAGGGGTCAAGCTTTCCGCGGTTCTTGGCAAATCTGCGGGCGTGCGGACGACTCACAACCGAATCAACGACTTGGCGCGCGCACCATACAGGCCCACCCTGCCAGGTTACGCCTCGACCGCGTTGCGGAACAACAACGGGTGCTTCAACGGATTTCACCCGTAAACCCAATGCGGAGCCGATGTTGCGTCCCCCTGGCCCTAAAATCGGTCCATGAACGCGCTTTCAATTCTCAATCGGGTTTTCGGCTTCCCGGCGTTTCGGGATCGGCAAGCCGACATCATCGAGCATGTCGCCGATGGTGGCGACGCCCTCGTACTGATGCCAACCGGAGGCGGAAAATCCCTTTGTTATCAAGTACCTGCCTTGATGCGGGCAGGCTGCGCGGTGGTGGTGTCGCCGCTGATCGCCTTGATGCAGGATCAGGTGGCCGCCTTGACCGAGGCGGGCGTCGACGCGGCGGCGCTCAACTCCTCACTTGACAGCGCGGCAGCCGCTGCGGTCGAGCGCAGATTCGCCGCCGGGTCGCTCAGCTTGCTCTATGTGGCGCCCGAACGCCTGATGACACCGCGCTTCTTGGCTTTGCTCGAGCGTTCGCAGATCGCTCTTTTCGCTATCGATGAAGCGCATTGCGTTTCGCAGTGGGGACACGATTTTCGCCCCGAATACATCGAATTGTCGATACTGCACGAACGCTTTCCCGCGATACCGCGCATCGCCCTTACCGCCACGGCGGACGAGATTACCCGGCGCGAAATCATCACGCGCTTGAAGCTTGAGGACGCACGTGTCTTCATTTCGAGCTTCGATCGTCCGAACATCCGCTATACGGTGGTTGAAAAGCAGGCACCGCGCGAACAACTGCTCGATTTCATCGAAAACCGGCATGCCGGGGATTCCGGCATTGTTTATTGCCTTTCCCGCAAGAAGGTCGAGGAAACCGCAACCTGGCTTGCCGCTCGCGGCATCGATGCGCTTCCCTATCACGCCGGCCTTGACACCGCAGTGCGCGCAAGCCACCAAACCCTGTTTGTCAACGGCGAAGGCATGGTGATGACCGCCACCATTGCCTTCGGCATGGGCATCGACAAGCCGGACGTTCGCTTTGTTGCACATCTCGACCTGCCCAAGAGCATCGAGGCCTACTATCAGGAAACCGGTCGCGCTGGACGCGATGGGCAGCCGGCGGATGCCTGGATGGCCTACGGCCTGGCCGACGTGGTTCAGCAGCGCCGCATGATCGAAGAGTCGGAGGCCGACGACGCATTCAAGCGGGTGTCGCGCGTCAAACTCGATGCGCTGGTCGGTCTTGCGGAAAGCGCCGGATGCCGGCGCGTGCGCCTGCTCAACTATTTTGACGAAGCCAGTGAGCCGTGCGGCAATTGCGACAATTGCCTTGCTCCACCCACCGTGGTGGACGCGACCGAAGCCGCGCAAAAGGCCCTGTCGGCGGTGTTTCGCACCGGCCAGCGCTTCGGGGCCGTGCACCTGATCGACGTTCTGCGCGGCAAGCCGACCGACCGCGTTCGCCAATTCGGGCATGACGCGCTCAAGACCTTCGGCGTTGGCGCCGACTGGAGTGAAACCCAGTGGCGCTCTCTGTTCCGGCATTTGGTCGCCAGCGGGCACTTGGTGGTCGACACCGAAGCCTACGGCGCGTTCAAGCTCACCGCCACCGCGCGCGCGGTGCTCAAGGGGGAAACGCAGGTCGCATTGCGCGAGCAAGCCCCTGGGACGCAACCGAAGCGGCGCCGCACAAAGTCTGGCACGACTGCGCAAAACACTCGTCCAGCGGATCCGGGCAGCGCCGGTTTGCTTGCCAAATTGCGCGCCTGGCGCCTTGCCACCGCCCAACAGCATGGGGTTCCCGCGTTCGTGATCTTTCACGACAGTACCTTGGCCGAGATCGCGCACAGAATCCCGCGCAGTCTCGATGAACTCGGCGAAATACCGGGCATTGGGGTCAAAAAACTCGAACGCTACGGAAGCGAACTGCTGGAGTTGGCGCGCTGACGAATCCGAACAGCGTTCCTTGGAGACTTAGGTGTAGGTTGCGGCGGCAAATGCAAAGCGTAGCTGTCGCGCAAGATCCGGCTCACGGATTTTTGGACGACCAGCCTACTCATTGATAATTTAAGGGTTTTCCCGCAAGAAACGACTAAGCGACTGCTCGCGTATTGCGCACTCGCACATAACCGGCCAAAATCCCGTCCGACGTATCGCTACAAACAAAACATACCCTTTGGCGACTTCAGTCGAACCAGGGAGTCCGGAGACAGTCATGCTTGTTACTCGATTCCACAGCGCAGGGTTTGCACCACAGACGACGAGCGGTGCCGGCCTTGCACGCGGCGATACGGTGCCGGTAATGTTCTGGGACGGTGTGGCGCGCCGCGGCAATCAGGTGGCGTTGCGCCAAAAGGATTTCGGCATCTGGAAGCCGATGTCCTGGACCGCGATCGGCGAGATCGTGCGCGAAGTGGCGATGGGCCTCGCGGCCCTGGGCTACCAGCCCGGCGAAGTCGCTTCAGTGTTGTCCAACACCAACCGCGAGTGGGTCTATGCCGACCTGGGCGCGCTATCCGCAGGCGGCGTGGTCAACGGAATCTACCCGACCGACGCATCGACGCAAGTCAAATACCTGTGCGCCGACTCTTCCTCGGTTTACCTGTTTGTCGAAGACGAGGAGCAGCTTGACAAGGCCCTCGAGGTTCGTGCCGGTCTGCCACTGTTACGCAAGATCATCGTGTTCGATATGGAAGGCCTGCGCGAGCTGGATGATCCGCAGGTCATGAGTTTCGAGGCACTGCGTAGCCTGGGACGCGCACATCACGCCGCGCATCCGGGCTTGCTCGAAGAACGGGTGAATGCGCGCAAGCCCGAGGATCTTGCGATCCTGGTGTACACCTCGGGCACGACCGGCAAGCCCAAGGGCGCGATGATCTCGCACCGGAACATCATCTATACATGCCACGCCTACAACGACTTCGCGCCACAAAGCGATAGCGACGAGCGCATGGCTTTTCTGCCGCTTTGCCACATCGCGGAGCGCATGGGCGGCGAGTACTTTCCGCTGATGACCGGCAGCATCATCAATTTCGTCGAGAACCCGGACACCGTGCCTGAGAACGTGCGCGAAATCCAGCCCACCACGTTCACCGCCGTACCTCGGGTGTGGGAAAAGTTCTATTCGAGCGTGCTGATCCGCATTCGTGAATCGACCAAATCGCAGCAGGCCGCCTACGCCTGGGCAATTGGCGTCGGCTTGAAGCGTGCCAAGCTGATCGAGGAAGGCAAAGCGGTGCCCGCCGGGCTTGACGTCGTGTTCAAACTGGCGCGTTTTCTCGTGCTCGACAATATCCGTCGCATGATCGGCGTGCACCGCGCGCGTTTCCTGCTGACCGGTGCGGCGCCGATTGCGCCGGATCTGGTGCGCTGGTACATGGCTTTGGGCCTCAACATGGTCGAGGTATGGGGCATGACCGAAAGCTGCGGTGCGGTCACCTCCAACCCGGTCGAGCGGATCAAGCCCGGCTCGATCGGCATCGCCACCCGCCATGCCGAGGTCAAGGTATCCGCAGAAGGCGAATTGCTGGTCAAGGGCGACAGCGTCTTCATGGGTTACCTGAATCTGCCCGAGAAAACCGCCGAGACCATCCGCGATGGCTGGCTGCATACCGGCGACGTCGGCCGGGTCGACAGCGACGGCTACTTCTACATTACCGACCGCATGAAAGACATCATCATCACCGCGGGCGGCAAGAACATCACCCCGTCCGAACTCGAAAACCAGCTCAAGTTCAGCCCCTACATCACCGACACCGTGGTCATCGGCGACAAACGTGCCTTTCTTGCATGCCTGGTGATGATTGACCATGAAAATGTCGAGCAATGGGCGCAGGAACACTCGATTCCGTTTTCCGACTACAAGAGCCTCACACGCCGCCCGGAAGTGGTCAACCTGATCGGTGAGGAAGTCGAGAAGGTCAACAAACTGTTTGCGCGCGTTGAACAGATCAAGCAGTTCCGCCTGATCGAAAACAAGCTGACTCCGGAAGACGAGGAACTCACCCCGACCATGAAGCTCAAGCGCAAATTGGTCGGTGAGAAGTATCGCGACCTGATCGAATCCATGTATTCCACCAAGGCCGCTTGACGGTCGCTGCACGCATTCAGGCAGTTCACCCTTATTCACCCACCGGAGACATCATGAAAGCCAGATTGATTGCCACCGCACTAGCGGCCGCCCTTGCCGCGAGCGGCGTGTTTGCACAAACCCAGGGCGTGACCAAGGACGAAATCCTGGTCGGAACCATCCAGGACCTGTCCGGGCCGATCGCCGCCTTCGGCAAATCGGCGCGCAACGGCATGCAGTTGCGTGCCGACGAAACCAATGAGCAGGGTGGCGTCAGCGGCCGCAAGATCAAGCTGATCGTCGAAGACTCTGGCTACGATCCGAAAAAGGCGGTATTGGCGGCACAGAAACTGGCGCAACGCGACAAGATTTTCGTGACCGCGGGCAACATCGGTACACCGATTGCCATGGCAACCATGCCGATCTTTTTCGAGAAGAACATCCCGCACCTGTTTCCTCTGACTGCGGCGCGCCAGATGTACGACCCCTTGCACAAGCTCAAGTACTCGTTTGCCGCGACTTACTTTGACCAGGTGCGCTCCGGCATCAAGTACCTGACCAAAACCAAGGCTGACCGCAAGTGGTGCATCATCTATCAGGATGACGACTTCGGTGCCGAGGTACTCGCTGGCGCGGAAGCGGGTCTGAAGGAGCAGGGCAAGACCCTGACCGAAAAAACCAGCTACAAGCGCGGCTCAACCGATTTTTCATCGCAAGTGGCGCGCATGAAGGGCTCCAACTGCGACACCGTGGTGATGGGCACCATCATCCGTGAAACCGTAGGCACCCTGGCTGAAGCCAAAAAAACCGGCCTGAACGCCGATTTCATCGGCACCTCCGCCGCCTACACGCACCTGATCCACCGTCTCGGCGGCCCGGTTGCGAACGGCTTCATAGCCGCCCACACGGTCGCGCATCCTTACCTTGACGACGCTGCGCAGAATGTGCGTTTCTGGGCCGCCAAGTACAAGACCAAGTTCAACGAGGATCCGGACGTATTTTCAGCGTATGGTTACGTGATCATGGACAACGTGATCGCGGCACTGGCCAAAACCGGCAAGAACCTGACCACCGACAACTTCATCAAGGCGCTTGATTCGCTGTCGACGCCGCCAGACATGTTCGGTGGCGATAGCATGTCTTTCTCGCCGACCAAGCATCTAGGCTCGAACAAATCGCGCCTGTCGCAGATCAAGGACGGCAAGTGGACCGTGATCACGCCTTACGTCGAACCCTGACCAAGTAGTTCGACGCGGTTAAAAAACCCGCCTTGCGGCGGGTTTTTTATTGGCCGATCAACTGTCTTTACCCCCGCCTTTGGCCGGCGCCGCATATCGCTCGTGCCCATGATGCTCGCCATGACGTTCCGCAGGCGCATGGCGGACACGCTGCGGCAGCAAGGATCCGACGATCATGCCAGCATTGGCAGCCACGAAACCCAGAATTTGCGCCGGCCAGATTTCACTCTGAATGAAAATTTCGCCGGTAAGCCAGACGCCCAACCCGGCGCCCATCGCGAAATAAGCGCCTTGCGTGCTGGCACGCTGCCAATACAGCCCGTAAACCAGTGGCACGAACGCGGTGACCAGCGTCACTTTGTAGGCGCTTTCGACCATCTGGAAGATTGTCAGTTTGCTGTTGAGCGCAACGAACAACACGATCAGCGCGAATCCGACCAGCGAGACGCGCATGACCAGCAGGAAGCGGCGGTCGGACATCTTCGGATAAAAGCCGCGAATGATGTTCTCCGAAAAAGTGACCGATGGCGCCAACAGCGTGGCCGAGGAACAACTCATGATCGCTGACAGCAGGGCGCCAAAAAAAATCACCTGGGCGAAGACCGGGGTATGGGTGAGGATCAAGGTCGGCAGCACCAGTTGCGAATCGGTCTTGACCAAGTCGCCGAAGAACTTCGGATCGACCATGGTTGCCGCGTAAGCGAGAAACATCGGCACAAAGGCGAAGGCGAAATAGATCGAGCCGCCCAGCACCGATCCGCGCACCGCCGTCTTCTCGTTCTTGGCCGAGGTGATGCGCTGGAACACGTCTTGCTGCGGAATTGAGCCCAGCATCATGGTCACCCACGCACCAACAAACGGCACCCACGCCGCGTAGCCGCCGCCGCTGGGAAAGAACTGCAATTTGCCGGCTTCACTTGCGTGGGTGATGACCGCGCCGGCGCCACCGGTCAGTCCGCTGATGAACCAGGCGATGAATAGAAGCCCGCACATCACCACCATCATCTGCACAAAATCCAGGAACGCCACGGCGAACATGCCGCCAAACGTGGTGTAGGTAAGCACGATCGCCGTGCCCAGCACCATGCCCCATTCGTTGCTGATGGCGCCGTTGGTGATGATGTTGAACACCAACCCCAGGGCCTTGATCTGTGCCGCCACCCAGCCAAGATAGGAAATCACGATGGCGATCGACGTGATCACCTCGACAGTGCGCCCATAGCGAATGCGGTAATAGTCGCCGATGGTGAGCAAGCCCATGCGATACAGCTTGGGCGCGAAAAACAGCCCGGCCAGGATCAGGCACATCGAGGCCCCAAATGGGTCAGCCACTACGCCGGACAAGCCGTCCTTGACGAAAGTGGCCGACACGCCCAGCACGGTTTCGGCACCAAACCATGTGGCGAAAACGGTCGCGGTAACCACCGGCAGGGGCAGAGTGCGTCCGGCGACCGCGAAATCCTTGACGCTGTGCACCCGGGTCGCTGCGTACAAGCCGATGCCGACTGAAACCAACAGGTAGAGCGTGACGAAACCGATAAGCATGGCGAGGTTCCAATGAGAGGAGGGCGGCCAGACGAAATGCTGGCGATTATAAAATCAGCACACAGGCTTAGCCAGTAGGGATAGTCCGCGTTGATAGTTGCTACAAGGCGTAAGCGCAGCGCGGATTGCTGACTCTCAATGCATGCAAAAGTCGCGGCGGAGAACAGCAGTTGCGCTGCCGCGCAGACCGTTCGCTCAGGCTTTGAATCCCTGAAAATAGCGCAACGTCAAAGCTGTCAATTGGCAGGCTCCTGCGGCGGCAGCGGCCTTTGCGCTTGCGGGCAAGGCCGCACGATTGGTGATCGTCGCGGCGCTACTTCAAAGTCGCGATAACCAGACAGCTTCAGCCAGGAGCAGGGCTACAAGGACAAATACCAGCACGGTCAGCGTGCGCACGCGGCGTCCTTGCCGTTCGACCGATTCCGCCAACCCGCGCAGCGCGGCCTCCTCCTTCCCCCCGTGCGCGGCGCGCTCAAGTGCACGTGTAACCAAACGCGGCCATTGCGGCAGCATTTTCGCGAACTGCGGGGCTTCGCGCCTGGCATTGGCCAGAAAACCTTCCCAGCCGATCTGCTTGAACATCCACTTTTCGAGATACGGCTTGGCGGTCTTCCACAAATCGAGTTCCGGGTCGAGCTGTCGCCCCAGACCTTCGATATTGAGCAGGGTCTTTTGCAGCAATACCAGCTGCGGCTGGATCTCGACATTGAAGCGGCGCGAAGTCTGGAACAGGCGCAGCAGCACCTGACCCAGGGAGATTTCCTTCAAGGGACGGTCGAAGTGTGGCTCGCAGCAGGCGCGCACGGCACCCTCCAGCGCCTCGATATTGGTGTCGCGCGGTGCCCAGCCCGATTCCACATGCAGCACCGCAACCCGGTGGTAGTCGCGGTTGAAAAACGCCAGAAAATTCTGCGCCAGGTAGTCCTTGTCGTACTCTGACAACGTGCCGACGATACCGAAATCGAGCGCGATGTAGCGACCCAGGGTTTCGGGAGCATCACTGACATAGATGTTGCCCGGATGCATGTCGGCGTGAAAGAACCCGTCGGAAAACACCTGCGAGAAAAAGATCTCGACACCATCGCGCGAAAGCTTCTGCAAATCGATCCCGGCGGCCTTCAGACGATCGATCCGGCTGATCGGAATACCCTTCATGCGCTGCATTGTCAGTACCGCGTTGGCGGTGTAGTCCCAATGGATCTCGGGCACCATCAACAGGTTTCCGCGCGCGCTTTCCGGGGCGAAATTGCGTCGCAGCTGGCTGGCATTGGCGCCCTCGCGCACCAGATCGAGTTCGTCGTGCAGATACATGTCGAACTCGGCCACCACCTCGCGCGGTTTCAGGCGCTTGCCGTCGGCCCACAGGCGCTCGATGATGCCGGCGCCAACCCGCATCAGGTCGAGATCGCTTTCAATCGCCTTGAGCATGCCTGGCCGCAGCACCTTGACCGCAACCTCGCGACCGTCATGCAGCACTGCGAAATGCACCTGCGCAATCGAAGCTGAAGCCACCGGTTCGCGTTCGAAAGACTTGAACAAATCGGCCGGGCGATGGTTGAACGAAAGCTCGATCTGCCGTTCTGCAAGCGCAGGATCGAAAGGCGGCACGCGATCCTGCAAATGCGCGAGTTCGTCGGCGATATCTGCCGGAAGAAGATCGCGCCGGGTCGAAAGCACTTGGCCGAACTTGACGAAAATCGGCCCCAGCGTCTCCAGCGCCTGGCGCAGACGCACGCCGCGCGGCGTAGTGAACGTGCGCCAGAAAAACAGTGCCAGGTAAAGTGACTTCAGCGGTCCCGGCTTGGCCGCCGCCATGAAGAATTCGTCCAGTCCGAAGCGGAACGCAATGGAAAGGATTTTCAGCAGACGGAAGGGACGCACGAAAAAACGCTCGAGACCAATGGCAAACGATGCCGGACTTTACCCGAATCGACCTGCAGCCGCGCTCGATGGCGCGGCGCTTGCCGCTTCATCGGACCTGGCCGATAATCGGCCCATGCGCATTATCTGCGTCGGTCATACCGCCTTCGACCGCGTTTTCATGGTCGAACGAATTGTTCCTCCGCCGGCCAAGATTGCGGCGCGTGATTACTTCGAACTCGGTGGGGGCATGGCCGCCAACGCCGCGGTGGCCATCGCCCATCTTGGCGCGAGCGCCGAGTTCTGGGGTCCGGCGGGCGAAGACGCCGTTGCCGACGCCATGGCAGAGGACTTTCTCAGACACGGCGTTGACGCAAGCTACATGCACCGCGTGCCTGGCGGTACCTCCTCACATTCCGCAATCCTGGTCGACGGCGCCGGTGAGCGCCTGATTGTCGGCATGCGCAGTGCGGTGCTGGCCGACGATGGCAGATGGATGCCGCTGCATGCTTTGAAAAATGCCGCGGCGCTGCTGGCAGACGTGCGCTGGCCACGCGGCTCGCTGCTGGCCCTCAAAGCGGCACGTGCCGCCGGCGTGCGCACCATACTCGACGGCGACACGGGCGCGCGCGATCATCTGCGCGCCCTGGTACGGCAGGTCGACTACGCGGTGTTCTCCGCGCCGGGTTTTGCGGCCTTTACATCCGCGTCATCGTTGCCAGGCCTCCAGGAAGCACTTGCCCTGGGCGCGCGCGCGGCGCTTGTCACGCGTGGCGAACACGGCTGCGAGTGGATTACCGCAGACGCGCCGCATCAACTACGTCATACCCCCGCCTTCAAGGTTAACGCGGTGGATACCACCGGCGCGGGAGACGCGTTTCACGGCGCCTTCGCCGTGCGTATCGCGGAGGACGCGTCGGTCGAAGATGCTATCCGCTTTGCGGCCGCGGCAGCAGCACTCAAGGTGGGTCGCCAGGGGGCGCGCAGCATGCCTTCGCGTGAGGAGGTCACTGCACTGTTGCGGCTGCCGGCTTGAAGCAAGCGGGCGTTGCACCAGCGGCGCCCTCTTACCATCCGATTCGCGCAGCGGCGCAGGCCGACAGTTGCGCGCTCAACGACCGCTGGCTGCCTTCTTTCGCGCTTCCAGCAACTCGATGCGCTTCTCCACTCGAGCACACGCATCCCGCGCCGCCGCCACCTCGTCGGCGAACTGTTCCACCATGCGTTGCCGTACCAGCATCGGTTCCTCGTCAACCAGAAACGCGGCGCTGTTGCCGGCCAGGCGTTGCGCGGCGTCGCGCCCCCAGGCGCTGAAGGCGCGCGCGCCCTGCATGGCCCGATAGGCCGGCACATCGCCGATCAGCCGGCTCAAGTCTTCCTCGGCGTCCCAGCGCAGCTCGCGCATGAGCGTGCCCAGTGTTTGCGCAAACTCGGCGTCGCCCGTCAGGTGCACCGATTTCAGTGCGCGTTCGGGATCGGTCAGCATCAGGGGTAGCTGCGCCAGACTCAGCTTGAAAGCAACGTCAGTCTTGCCGGGGTCGGGTATCGCTTCGACCGCGCCTGATGCGCTGACCAAAAGCGTGATCGCCAGTGGCATTGCGTCGACTCGAACGCTCTTGCCGGCATGCGCCATGAGCTTGTCGCGCGCCCAGCCGTGCTGGGACAGCAGGTGATTGATGATGGCGGGCAGGGGCTGCATGTGGAGCTTGTGGGCGATCCCGGTCAGGTTTGAACCAGCTTGCGGTGCTTCTGGATGCTCATCAGAATGCCGATGCCCAGAAACAGGGTTACCAGCGCGGTGCCGCCGTAGCTTACCAGCGGCAGCGGCACACCCACCACCGGCAGGATGCCGCTGACCATACCCATGTTCACAAAGGCATAGGTAAAGAGAATCATGGTGATCGATCCCGCCAGCAGACGCGCGAAGTAGGTCGGCGCATTGGCTGCGATGATCAGGCCGCGGGCGATCAGGAAGCAATAGAGAAGCAACAACACGACGTTGCCGATCAAACCGAACTCTTCGGCATAGACCGCGAAAATGAAGTCTGTGTGGCGCTCGGGAATGAACTCGAGATGGGTTTGCGTGCCTTTGAGCCAGCCCTTGCCGATGGTCCCGCCCGACCCCACCGCGATGGTCGACTGGATAGTGTGAAAGCCCTTGCCCAGCGGATCCGAGGAAGGGTCAAGCAGGGTGCAGACACGGTGCTTCTGGTACTCTTTGAATCCCGGCCACGGCACCTCCGCCTGGCAGATTCGATCCTCGAACACGACCACAGCGACCACCGCCACCACCGCCGCCAGGACGGCGGGCGCGATCAGCTTCCATGACAAGCCGGCGAAGAAAATCACGTACATGCCTGCAGCAAAGACCAGGAGGGCGGTGCCCAGATCGGGTTGCTTGGCGATCAGCCCTACCGGCACCGCCAACAACAAGGCCGCCAACAGGTAGTCGCGCGCGCGCACCATCACTTCGCGCTTGTGGAAATACCAGGCGATCATCAGCGGCACGGCGATTTTCATGATCTCCGAGGGCTGGATCGTGGTGAGCCCGAGATTGAGCCAACGCGTCGCACCTTTCTTGCGCACACCGAACAGAAACACCGCCAGCAGCAGGGCGACACCCACCAGATAAATCGGTACCGCCACGCGCATCAGGGTCTGCGGCGGCACCTGGGCCGCCACCCACATCACAAATAGCGCCACGCCGATATTGCGCAATTGGTCGTAAAAGCGTGCGGGCTGGTCGTAGGTGGCTGAAAACAGCACGATCAAGCCGACCGCCACCAACAGGCTGACGATGATCATCAGCGCCGCATCAAGCTGCCCGAAGATGCGGCCCGCCCAGCGCCTAATCACTTTCGTCCTCGGTTTCCGCCCCCGGCTTGCCCAGGAACGGTGCGGTGCCGGGCTTCACCGGGCGCTTGCCGGTGAGATAGTAGTCAAACACCATGCGCGCGATCGGTGCCGCTGATTGCGCACCAAATCCGCCGTTTTCCACCACCACGGCCAAGGCTAGCCTGGGCGCTTCCGCCGGCGCATAGGCCATGTACAACGCATGGTCGTGCAAGTGCGCGGCCAGGCGCTTGGCATCGTACGTTTCGTTTTGCTTCACGCTAAAAACCTGCGCGGTTCCGGTCTTGCCGGCGCTTGCATAGGCAGCACCTGCGAACGCGCGCGCGCCGGTGCCCGAGATCGGCACGCCTTCCAGGCCGCGCTTGACCACGGCCAGATGCTCAGGGTTGTAAGGGATCTGCGCCGGTCGCACGCTGCCATCGGCAGCCCTCGGGATTTGCAACTCGACCGCGCGTTTCTGGTTGGTGCGCAAATCGTGGACCTCACGCACCAGTCGAGGCGGCTTGACCAAACCGTTGGCGGCGAGGATCGCGGTGGCATGAGCCAATTGCAACGGCGTATAGGCGTTGTAGCCTTGGCCAATGCCGACCGAAATGGTCTCGCCGGCATACCACTTTTTCTGTTCCGGGCGGCGAAAGCGCGCGGCTTTCCAGGCGGTGGAGGGCAAGACCCCGGCCACTTCGCCTTCGATGTCGATGCCGGTCATGGCGCCGAAACCCAGGGGCGCCAGGTAGCGCGCAATGGTATCGACCCCCATATCGTTGGCCAGAATGTAGTAATAGGTGTCGCAGGACACGATGATCGACTTGACCATGTCGACCACGCCATGACCGCCCACCTTGTCGTCGCGGAAGCGGTGGTTGCCGAACATGAAGTAGCCAGGATCGCTGATGGTCTGCTCCGGCCGCCGCTTGCCGGAGGTCAGCGCCGCCAGCGCCATGAAGGGCTTGAAGGTTGAGCCCGGAGGATAGGTCCCGCGCAACGCCCGGTTTAGAAGGGGCTTGTCGGGCGAGTTGTTGAGCAAATCCCAGTTCGCCGTGTCAATCCCGTCGACAAACAAATTGGGGTCGAAGCCCGGGCGGCTGACAAAGGCGAGCACTTCACCGTTCGCCGGATCGATCGCTACTACCGCACCCTTGCGATTCCCCAGCGCGGCTTCGGCAATCTGCTGCAGTTCGATGTCGATCGTGAGCGTCAGGTTGTTGCCTGCCACCGGCGCTACGCGTGACAGGGTGCGCACCGCCCGCCCGCCGGCATCGACCTCGACTTGCTCCGACCCGGTAGTGCCGTGCAGTTCACGCTCGTAGCTCTGTTCGATGCCGATCTTGCCGATATGCTCCGATCCCTTGTAATTGGCCGTCATGTCGCGTTCTTCGAGCCATTCCTGGTCTTTCTGGCTGATACGCCCGATATAGCCAACCACGTGTGCGGCAGCGTCGCCCAGCGGATACTGGCGAAACAGGCGTGCCCTGATCTCCACCCCCTTGAAACGCCAGCGGTTGGCCGCGAAACGAGCCACCTCTTCATCAGACAGGCGGGTGCGAATTGGCAGAGAATCAAAGTTGCGCGACTCGGCCAAAAGCTTCTGGAAGCGCTTGCGGTCTCTGGGCTGCACCTCGATCAACTTGGCCAATTCATCGATGGTGTCGTCCAAGTCCGCCACCTTAGAAGGCGTGATTTCCAGGGTGTAAGCCGAAAAATTGCGCGCCAGCACCACGCCGTTGCGATCAAAGATCAGGCCGCGATTCGGTACGATCGGCAGAATGGAAATACGATTGTCCTCGGCGGCGGACTGGTACTCGTCGTAGTTGGCGACCTGCAGATAGACAAAGCGCGCCAGCAATAAGCCGAAACACACCATTACCATCACAGTGGCCGCGGCCAGGCGCAGGTGAAACGTACGGATTTCCTGCTCGGCGTTTTTCAGTTCCGCGCCCGCGCGTCCAGGGAAGCTTGGTGCTTCCATTGCGCGGAACAGGCGGCGATTGCGGGATAACACGGGAAAGAGCCTGACCACGGAAGCGTTGGAGCCCCGATTTTAGGGCCTACAGCGACACCTGCGCACGGCTTTTCGCCACGCACCTTGTGAATCGCGGCAACCGTACCACGCACACGCCTATAATCCGCGATCCGAAAGTCCGGCGGCCCTGCGGGCGACGCCGCGCCCCTATGTTCGACCAACAATCCCGACTGCTTTTGACCGGCGCCACCGGCTTCCTCGGTGGCGCCATCGCCGCCGACCTGCTGACCCGCACGGAGTGGCCGGCGGTGCGGCTGCAGATACGCGCCGGTAGCCGCGCTGAAGGTGTCGTGCGCATGCAGGAAGTGCTGGCGCGCTTCGAGGTCGCGCCAGCGCTGCGCGCGCGCCTCACTGCGGAGCAAATCATCATCGGCGACTTGCGCGATCCGCAAGCCCTGTGCGCCGACCCGCAGTTGGCGTCTATCACCCACGTGATCAACTCGGCCGCGCTGGCGACGTTTGCCAACAATCCGCAGTTGTGGCCGATCAATGTGGAGGGCACCTTTGCCTTTGCGCAACGCCTGACCGAAATCGCCGAACTGCGTCGCTTCGTCCATGTCGGCACAGCCATGTGCGTAGGCCCCGATGCGCCGGTGCCGGTGCCGGAAGACTACCGCGCGCCGGCGCCCATCCGCCACCTGGTGCCCTACTCGGAAACCAAGATGGAGCTCGAAAATCGCCTCAGGCGCGACCTGCCGCAGCTGCCGTTGATCCAGGCGCGACTGACCATCGTGGTCGGCCACAGCAAGCTCGGCACGCGCCCGTCCGGCAGCATTTACTGGGTGTTTCGCACCGCGCAAATGCTCGAACGCTTTACCGTGCCGGTGGATGGCCGCATCGACGTTATTCCCGTCGATTGGGCCGCCCGCACACTGGTCGAACTGACTCTCAAGCGGCAACTCAAGCACCGCTTCTATCACCTTTCGGCCGGTCCGACCCGTGCGTCCACATTCACCGAACTCGACGCCGCGATGGCGCGCGGCCGCGGCGTGCCTGCGGCGGTCACCCGCTACCGACAGGCGACGCTGGACGAACTCGATGCGATGAGTGATGAGTATCAGGTGCGCCTTGGCCCCTGCCATCCACGCGTCATGCAGCGCGCCATTCGCCTGTACGGCAGCTTCGCCGCCCTCAACATGACGTTTCGCAACGAGCACCTTGAGGAAGAGGGCATGCCGCCCGCGCCGCCCTTCGCCAGTTATGCCGAGCTGTGCGCGGCAACCTCGGAGGGCACCACGATCGCCGATCAGATGATGGCGGACTTCAAGTAGCGGACTTCAAGTACGGCCCGGGTGCGACGGCGAGGGTACAATTTGCACCCTCGCGCGGAAACCGAAGCCGCCAGTTTCAACCGATGACAACGACATGAATACGCTCGCAATCGTGCAGGAGATGCTGGTCGCGGAGTTCGAACTCAAGCCTGAGCAGGTCACTCCGCAAGCAAAGCTGGCCGAGCTGGGTGTTGATTCTCTGGCCACCCTGGAATTCCTGTTCAAGCTTGAAGACCAATTCAAGCTCGACCTCAACAACGACCCGACCCCGGTCGAAACCGTGGCCGACATCGCCAGCGAAGTCGATCGCCTGCTCGCCAAAAAGGGGGCCTGAGCCACGTGAAACGCGTTGTCGTCACCGGCATTGGCACGTTCTCGCCGCTGGGATGCGACCCGGACAGCTTTTTCGCCGCCTTGAGCGCCGGTCGCTGCGGCATTCGCAAGCTCGAATCCTCCTGGTCTGTATCCACTTATGCCGGTGTAGTCGATTTCGACCTCGATGCGCATTTCCCGAAGATCAAGCGCATTGGCCTTGACCGCGTGGCGATGCTCGCGCTGCTGGCCGCGCGCCAGGCGCATGCCGCTTCCGGCCTTGTCATCGAGGGCGACGCAGCGTCTGATATCGGGCTCTACTGGGGCACTGGCATGGGCGGCGCCGCGTCTCTCGAAGGTGCCTATCAGGATTTATTGGTCAAGAAGTCCGCGCGCCTCAAACCCTCGACCATCGTGGCGGTGATGACCAATGCTTCGACCGGCCAGATCGGCATCGAGTTGGGGATCCACGGGCCCAGTTGCACCTATTCTTCGGCATGCTCGTCTTCGGCTGTTGCCATCGGCGAGGCGTTTCGCGCCGTTCGCTGCGGCCTGGTGAGTGCGGCGCTTGCCGGTGGCGCCGAAGCCCTGTTAACCGAAGGGGTGATCAAATCCTGGGAATCATTGGGCACCCTGGCACGCCATGCCTTGGCGCAACCGGAAACCGGTTGCCGCCCGTTCGCCGCGGATCGCAGTGGCTTCCTGCTCGCCGAGGGAGCTGCCGCGCTGATGCTCGAAGAGGAAGGCCACGCGCGCGCGCGCGGTGCAACGATCCTGGCCGAACTCGCGGGATACGGCAACACGACCGATGCCAGCCACATCACCCAGCCCGACCCGGCCGGCCAGGCGCGCGCGATGCGTACGGCACTCGCCCTGGCAGGCATCGAACCGGGCGCAATCGGCCATATCAATGCTCATGGCACTGGTACCAAGGTCGGGGATTTGATGGAAACGCGGGCGATCCGCGAGGTGTTCGGCGCACACGCCGCGCGCATTCCGATCAGTGCCACCAAGGCATTGCACGGCCATCTGATGGGCGCCACCGGGGCGCTGGAGTTTGTGGCGGCACTGCAGGCACTGCGCCAAAGCCTGGCGCCGCCGACCGCGCACCTGTGGAACCCGGACCCCGAGTGCGACCTCGACTACGTGCCCCTGGTGGCCCGTCCCCTTGAAGGTGTCGAGGTTGTGATGTCGAATTCATTCGGCTTCGGCGGCAACAATGCGGTTCTGGTAGCCCGGCGCTATCGCGCCTGATTGATCTGCCACTGCAACCTGCGAGTTCCGGGGCAGCCACACAATACAATCACTTGCAGACAACTGCGTCGTTGCGCGTTATTGTCAGAACATGCTGGCTTCAAGTCCCTCGAGTTCGCGTCGCCGCTCGCTGTTGAGCGGCCTCTTGGCCGGCCTTGCCGCCGGTTGCGCACAAATGCCCGCTGCGTTGCGCACGGCACAGGGCAAGCGCGTGCTGGTGATCGGCGCCGGATTCGCCGGCCTCTCCGCTGCGCGTGCGCTGCGCCAGTCCGGCATGAATGTGATCGTTCTCGAAGCACGCTCGCGTCCCGGGGGACGGGTTCTCACCGATCGCAGCCTTGGATTTCCCATTGATCTCGGGCCCAGCTGGCTGCATGGCGGGCCGCGCAACCCTCTCAAAACCCTGGCCGAGGATTCGGGTATCGCAACCCAGGTCAGCAACTACGCCAACTTCCGCTTCACCAATGCAAGTTCGGGGCGCCGCCTCTAAGTCGCCCCCGCCGAGTTGCTTGAAGCCGCGCAAAAGTTCAGTGACGCGATGAGTTCGGCGTTTCTGTGGGGCACTTTGTATGCCGGCAGCACCGCACCAGGCGGCCTGTCGGTTGCCGATGTGTTCGAGGCTGCGGTGCGGCGCATCGAGGCGCGTGACGGACCGATCGACCGCGGTGTAGTGGCGCTGCAGCGCTGGGTGCTTGAATCCAACCTCGCCGCGCCGCTTGAAGAAGTTGGCGCCGCAGCGCTTTTGGACGACTCGGTCACCGGCACCGGCAACGAGCTTCTGCCAGCGGACGACCGACTCGTCACCGTCGGCATGGATAGCCTGATTTCGCTGCTGGCTTTGGACCTCGACATTCGTTACGGCGAGGTCGTGCGAACGATCGCCTGGCGCCCTGGCGTTGTCGCCGTCAGCACCGCAGGGGCTCAATGGCATGCCGACCACGTCGTGGTGACCTTGCCGCTCGGCGTACTCGCCGAGGGCAGCGTGCGCTTCGACCCGCCGTTGCCGGCGTCGATCACGGAGCCCATGAGCCGACTGCGCATCGGCCTGCTCAATAAAATCTGCCTTTCCTTCCCGCGCGCCTTCTGGGACGAGCGCGCCGATTTTCTGACCTTCTACAGCGACCCGGCGCCGCTCTACTATGCCTGGTTGAACCTGATGCGCTACGGCGGCACTCCCGCCTTGGTCGGTTTCACCTCGGGCCGCATGGCCCGTACCGTCGAAACCATGACTGACGAGGCTCTGGTGGCCCTCGTCATGCGCCGCATGCGTGCCGCGCGCGGCGTACGGGTGCCGGATCCGGTCGCGGTACGGGTCTCGCATTGGGCCAGCGATCCGTTCGCCCGCGGCTCGTACTCGTACCCGGGTGTCGGCGCTTCCGGCAACGATCGATCGCTTTTGGCAAGGCCGGTTGAAGACACCTTGTTCTTCGCCGGCGAAGCCACCCACCGCGACGATCCGGGCAGCGTGCACGGTGCATGGTGGTCGGGCCTGCGCGCGGCGCGGCAAATTCTGGATGAAGCCTGAGTCAGCCCGATCGCTGCAACGACGCGGCGCTGGCGCGTCGCGAACCTCTTGCAACGCCGCACATCACGAAACGATGCGGCCGCTGCAACGGGGAATGACCATCAGATCGGACGGTTCTCATCCTTGTCGGCCGCTTGCCTCTGCGGGGCCAGGTACAAGGCGCTCACCAGTGGCCACAACAGCGTTGCCACCACGCTCGAGCTGAAATACAGCAACCCTGGAAAGGGCGCACCCATGATCAGGCGAATCGCCACCACCACCAGTTGTGCGGCCAGGAGCAGGGGCAGTACATGCACGACTTCGCCGGCCATGCCGAAAAAACGCACCCGCCGATGCACCGTGATCGCCGCGTACGACAGGATCGAATACGCCAGCGCGTGTTCGCCCAGGAGGCTGGCGTTGTTGACATCCATCACCAGCCCAAGCAACCATGCCACGGTGAGCCCGACCCGCCGTGGCTGATGGATGCTCCAGAAAACCAGCGTCAGCGCCACCCAGTCAGGCACCGCCAGCGCCCATCCGGCGCGCGGCAGCGGCAGCAGGTTGAGCATCAGCGAAAGCACCAGGGTGAAGCCGATAAACCACGGGTTTACCGGCAGCAGGATGTATTGACGCGGCTGACTGGGGGCGGGCACGCGGATTATTTCTTTGCCGGCGTCGCAACCGGCGCGGTCGAGCCGGAAGTTGCGGCAGGCGCACCCGCCGCAGCCGGAGCCTGCGCAGGCGTCCGGGCATTAGCCGCGGCAGCTTCTTTCTCGGCAATTTCGGCACGCATCTTCTTGCGCTTGACCCTGACCGGCTTGTCATCGGCCTCGGGCGGCAATGCGGGCAACTGAATCTTCTCGCCAGTGAGCACAAGCACCTGCCCGAAGCGGTCAACGCCGGCGGCGGGCTTGCAGGCGATCTTCGCGAACGCGTAGCCGGCTTCGCGCTCGATGCGCAACACGGTTGCCACCGGCAAACCGGGCAGGTAGGTGCCGTCGATGCCGGAGGTCACCAGCGCGTCTCCCTGCCGCACGTCGGCATTGGTCGCCAGGAATCGCAGTTCCATGGTGCCGCCATCGGCCCCGGCCGGCGTGCCGTAAGCAATCGCGCGCAGCCCGTTGCGCACCACCTGCACGGGAATCGCCTGGTCGCGATCGGTCAGCAGCGAGACCTCGGACACAGCCGGAAAGGCGCGCGTCACCTGGCCGATCACGCCGGTGGCGTCGATTACCACCTGCCCGGCCTTGATGTTGGCCAGCATGCCCTTGTCGATCACCACCTTGCGGGTGAACGGGTCGCGCGCGTCGTACACCATTTCCGCCGCCACTGCTATCACCGGCAGGCGCTCGCGCATTGCCATCAGGCTGCGCAGATTGGCGTTTTCGGCCTCGAGTTGCGCGGTGCGCATGAGGCTTCTGGCGGAACCCAGTTTCTCGCGCTCAAGCTTTTCATTCTCGGACAACAGTGTCTGCTGCCGACCCAGGTAGCCCGAAAGGTTGGACGCGACGTCGCCCGGTGCACGCGCGGCCACCTGCAGAGGATACAGCACCATGGCGACACCGAAACGCAGCTGTTCAAGCAACTTGAAGCGCGCGTCCAGGACCAGCAAGGCTATCGACAGCAAGGCGAACGCGGCCAGTCGCGCCAGCGCCGGGGGGCCCTGCTTGAAGAACGGCGGCGGCGCGTATTCCATCAGGCCAGCAACCCGAAGCCCGGGACGCTACCTGCGCACGTTTGAGGCGCCCACCGCGGTTTGTTGCCGACGGAAAGCAAGTTCGTGCGCCCGAAGCGCACGCAACGCGAAGGTTTCACGCCGGCGAATACAGCTTCTCATCCTAGCCGGCCCCATCAATCATAGGTGAAAATCGAACCAAGCTTTTCCATGCGCTCAAGCGCAATGCCGGAGCCGCGCACCACGCATGTAAGCGGGTCTTCGGCGACAATCACCGGCAGGCCGGTTTCTTCCATCAGCAGACGATCTAGATCGCGCAGCAAAGCGCCACCGCCGGTCAACACCATGCCTTTCTCGGCGATATCGGCACCCAGTTCGGGGGGCGTTTGTTCGAGCGCCGACTTGACCGCCGACACGATGGAATTGAGTGGATCGGTCAGGGCCTCTAGAATCTCGTTGGACGAGATGGTGAAGGAGCGCGGAATGCCTTCGGCCAGATTGCGGCCTTTGACTTCCATTTCCTTCACTTCCGAACCCGGAAACGCCGAGCCAATATGCTTCTTGATCGATTCGGCCGTGGTCTCGCCAATCAACATGCCGTAGTTGCGGCGAATGTAATTGATGATGGCCTCATCGAACTTGTCGCCGCCAACCCGCACGCTGCCCGCGTAGACCATGCCGCCCAACGAGATCACGCCCACCTCGGTGGTGCCGCCGCCGATATCGACCACCATCGACCCGGTGGCTTCCGACACCGGCAGCTCGGCGCCGATCGCAGCCGCCATCGGTTCCTCGATCAGATAGACCTGCGACGCGCCGGCGCCCAGAGCCGACTCGCGGATCGCGCGACGCTCGACCTGGGTCGAGCCGCACGGCACGCAAATGATGATGCGCGGTGATGGCGACAGCAGGCGCGATTCATGCACCCGCTTGATGAACTGCTTGAGCATCTGCTCGGTGACGGTGAAATCGGCGATCACACCGTCTTTCATCGGCCGAATCGCGGTGATGTTGCCCGGCGTCTTGCCGAGCATCAACTTGGCTTCCTTGCCGACCGCCTGGATCGTCTTCTTGCCGCTCGGACCACCTTCCTGGCGGATCGCGACCACCGAAGGTTCATCCAGGACGATGCCTTTGCCGCGCACGTATATCAGCGTGTTGGCGGTGCCAAGATCGATGGCCAGATCATTGGAGAAGTAACTGCGCAAAAAACCGAACATGAATAGCTTTCTGAAGCCAGCCTGCAATCCGCACCGGATACGCGCGCAGCCTTGACCGTAACTGCACAAGATAACCACAAATTCTACCTTATAATCGAGGCTATTTCCCTCTCGCACCGGGCTCCGGCGACGCGCTTCCCATGCGCCCGCGACCGGCACCCGGCACAGCCCCAATTCTCATGGCTCTGAACATTGACGATGTCACGCGCGTCGCGCACCTGGCGCGCATCGAGATCTCCGCCGCTGAAGCCGCAGCCACGCTTGCACAATTGAACGATATTTTCGGCATGATCGAGCGCATGTCGAAAGTCGACACCACCGGCATCGAGCCGATGTCGCACCCGCTGGGAGGCGTGCAGCGCCTGCGCGAAGACCGCGTAACCGAAACCGACGCACGCATAGCCAACATGAAAAACGCGCCCGAGGTGCAGGACGGATTGTTCCTGGTCCCCAGGGTGATCGAGTAGGGACATGTTCGAAAAATCGGTCGCCGAGTTGTCGCGCCTGCTCGCACAAAAGCAGGTCTCCGCTGTCGAGCTGGCACAACTTTATCTGGCACGTATCGAGAGGTTTCGCAGTCTCAACGCGTTCCTCGATGTACGCCCCGAAGTGACCCTGGCGCAGGCACGTGCTGCCGATGCCGTACGCGGCGCCGGCGGTGCCGGCCCGCTTACCGGAGTACCGGTCGCGCACAAGGACATATTTGTCACCCGCGACTTCGCGTCGACCGCAGCCTCGAAGATGCTCGCAGGCTACATGAGCCCGTTCGATGCCAGCGTGGTGGCAAACATGGCCGCGGCCGGCATGGTCACCCTGGGCAAGCTCAACTGCGATGAGTTCGCCATGGGCTCGTCGAATGAAAACAGCGCGTTTGGCAGGGTCGGCAATCCGTGGAATGAAAAGGCTGTGCCCGGCGGCAGTTCGGGCGGCTCGGCCAGTGCGGTCGCCGCGCGCATCGCACCGGCGGCCACGGCAACCGATACGGGCGGCTCGATCCGCGAGCCGGCAGCATTCTCCGGCATTACCGGGATCAAGCCTACCTACGGCCGTGCCTCGCGCTGGGGCATGATTGCCTTCGCATCGAGCCTCGATCAGGCCGGCATCATGACCCAATCGGCGGAAGATGCCGCCATGATTTTCAATGTAATGCTGGGTTTTGATGCCAAGGATTCGACCAGCATCGATCGTGCGCCGGAAGACTACACGCGCGATCTGGGCCTTTCGGTCAAAGGTTTGCGCATCGGGTTGCCCAAGGAGTTTTTTGGCAAGGGCTTGAAGCCCGACGTCGAAGTTGCGGTGCGCGCGGCGCTGGCCGAATACGAAAAATTGGGAGCGATCCTGACCGAGATCTCGCTGCCCAACGCCGAGCTCGGCATTCCGGTGTACTACGTGATCGCACCGGCGGAGTGTTCGAGCAACTTGTCGCGCTTTGATGGTGTGCGCTATGGCCATCGTGCCGTGCATTACAGCGATCTGGCCGACATGATCAAGAAGTCGCGCGCCGAAGGCTTCGGGCCGGAACCAAAACGGCGCATCCTGATCGGGGCCTACGTGCTTTCTCATGGCTACTACGACGCCTATTACCTGAAGGCGCAGCGGGTGCGTCGCATCATCGCTGACGAGTTCCAGCAAGCCTTTCGTCAATGCGACATCATCGCAAGCCCCGTGACCACCAGCGTTGCGTTCGGCTTTGGGGAGAAGGCCGCGGATCCGGTGGCGATGTACCTTTCCGACCTCTACACCATACCCGGCAGCCTGGCAGGCTTGCCCTGCATGAGCGTGCCCTGCGGCTTCGGCGAGCGCAACCTGCCGGTCGGACTACAACTCACGGCCAACTATTTCGAGGAGGCCAAGCTGCTGGGCGTGGCCCATCGCTATCAGCAGGCGACCAATTGGCACAAACGCATGCCTGACGGAATCGAATAATGGCCAAGCTCGATACGATCCATGCCAAGTTGATCGACGCTTCCAAACTGCTCGATGAAGCCGCGCGCGACATGCGCGACGGCACCGGCATGCCGTCCGAACAGGTTGCCAGGATCGGCTCGGCGATGGCCGAACTGATGCTGGTGCGCCACCAAATCTATGTGTTGCGACCTGACCTGATGCCCGCGTATCTGAAGGGCAAGGAGGACTAAGCCATGCGCAGCCAGTGGGAGGTTGTCATCGGGCTGGAAACCCATGCCCAGCTGGCAACCCGATCGAAAATCTTTTCCGGCAGCGCGACGCAATTCGGCGCCGCGCCCAACGCCCAGGCCAGTGCCATCGACCTGGCCCTGCCCGGCGTGCTGCCGGTGCTCAACGCCGGCGCGGTCGAATGCGCGGTGAAGTTCGGTCTGGCTGTCGGCGCCACGATCGCGTCACGTTCGATCTTCGCGCGCAAGAACTATTTCTATCCCGATCTGCCCAAGGGTTACCAGATCAGCCAGTATGAGATACCGGTGGTGCAGGGAGGGGCACTATCCATCATGGTTGATGGAGTGCAAAAAACCGTTCACTTGACCCGCGCGCATCTCGAGGAAGACGCCGGAAAATCCCTGCATGAGGACTACCATGGCATGTCGGGCATGGATTTGAATCGTGCCGGCACCCCGCTCCTGGAAATTGTCACCGAACCGGAAATGCGTTCCAGCGCCGAAGCGGTGGCCTACGCCAAGGCCCTGCACGGCCTGGTGACATGGCTGGGCATTTGCGACGGCAACATGCAGGAGGGATCGTTCCGCTGCGATGCCAATGTGTCGGTGCGGCCAAGCGGACAAAAGGAATTCGGCACCCGCTGCGAGATCAAGAACCTGAACTCCTTCCGCTTCATGGAAAAGGCCATCGAATTCGAAATCAGGCGCCAGATAGAACTGATCGAGGATGGCGGTCGGGTAGTGCAGGAAACCCGCCTCTACGACCCCGACCGCGACCAGACCCGCTCGATGCGCAGCAAGGAAGACGCGATGGACTATCGCTACTTCCCCGACCCCGACCTGTTGCCGCTTGAAATCACGGCGGCGACCATCGAGCGCATCCGTGGCGGCATGCCGGAATTGCCGCAGGCCGTGCGCACGCGCTTTGAGTCAAGCTTCGGCCTCTCGGCCTACGACGCCAACACCCTGACTGGGTCCCGCGCTCTTGCCAGTTATTTCGAGACCACCTTGAGCGCATTCGGGGGGGACGCGAAACTGGCGGCAAACTGGGTTACCGGCGAGCTATTGGGGCGCTTGCACGAGGCCGGGCTGGAAGTCGCCGACGCGCCCGTTGCGCCCGCGCAGTTGGCCGGACTCCTGAAACGCATCGCCGACGGCACCATCTCCGGAAAAATGGCCAAGGAAGTGTTCGCCGTGCTCTGGCAAGAGGCCGCAGCAGGCCGGAGCAGCAGCGCCGACTCGGTGATTGCAGCCCGCGGCCTGAAACAGGTAAGCGATGCGGGCGCGATCGAAAGGATCATCGACGACGTGCTGAAGGCCAATTCAAAATCGGTCGAGGAGTTTCATGCCGGCCGCCAAAAGGCCTTCAACGCGCTGGTGGGTCAGGTGATGAAGGCATCCATGGGCCGGGCCAACCCAGCGCAGGTAAACGAGATTCTGCGGCGCAAGCTCGCAGCCTGAAAGCCGCAGCCGATGCGCTGCCCATAGCGAGAAGTGGCGGCGGGATTGCGGCGTGGCGCACCACCGATCCGGCTCATCCAGGCTGTTTTTTCGAAGTGCGCTCCGGGGTCAACGTACCCGTGAGCTCCATGTAGCGCTTCTTGTCTTCGTCGAATTTGACATTGACTTGCGCCACTTCGCTTTTCTTGGAGGTGAAGAGGTGTTTCTCCGCCTTCAGCGCGGCCTCGTTTTCGTCGAGTTTGCGCCTCAAATCGGGGGGCATCTGCCGCTTCTTGTAAAACTCGCCTTCGGACCGGTTCTCCAGCGCCTGGCGTTCGAGCATGGAGATTCGCCGCTCGGACTCACGCGCCTCGCGCTCGACCTGTGCCAAGGCACGCTGCCGCTTGCTTTCTATATCGTCGACACTGGCATAGGTGTTGAGCAGCGCCTTGTCGCGACGCGCCTGCTCGCGGCGGCGCTCGTCTTCTTCGCGCTTTTTCTGATCCTCGATCTCGCGCGCGGCAATCTGCTCGGGCGTCAACGGGGCTTCGATCTTCTTGACCGTGGCACCCTGCCCCGACAGCACCCGCCCTTCGCGGCCCTGGCATTCCGGCAGCGGGCGATCCGAGGTAATGGTCTTGCCGTTGGCGTCCTTGCAGGTGTAGATGCGGGTCTGCGCAAGCACAAGCCCACAGGCCACGCACATTCCGGCGATCACAAGCATGCGACCAAACGCTTGCAAGAACAATTCAGTCTCCGTCCGTTCCATAAGTTCGCCGGTAGGCGGCCACCGCATCGCGCGATTGTAGCAACGCCGGGTCTGCCGAGTCATCCAGATAACCCAAAACATCGGTCAGGCTGGCGATACAGATAACGGGGACGCCATACAGGTGGTTGACCTCCTGTACCGCTGAAAGCCGGCCGACGCCGCGCTCCATCCGGTCCAGCGCGATGACCACGCCCGCCACGGTGGCCTCGGCCGCGCGAATCAGCTGTACCGATTCGCGCACCGAGGTGCCGGCCGAAATCACGTCGTCGATGATCAAGACACGACCTGCCAGCGGGCGCCCGACAATCACACCACCTTCGCCATGGTCTTTGGCTTCCTTGCGATTATAAGCATAGGGTATATCGCGCCCGATACGCGCCAATTCGATCGCCGTGGCCGAAGCCAGTGGAATACCCTTGTAGGCCGGTCCGAACAGCATGTCGAAACCGGGACCGGCGGCGACGATGGTCTTGGCATAGAATTCCGCGAGGCGCCCGAGCGCCGCGCCGTGATCGAACGAGCCGGCATTGAAGAAATACGGTGACAGCCGCCCGGCCTTGGTCTTGAATTCGCCGAAGGTCAGCACCTTTGATGCGATGCAAAAACGAATGAATTCCTGACGCAAGTCAGCCATTTTCCGGGAACAAGCGACGCATGCTGCGGATTATCTCACTCAACCTGAACGGGATTCGCTCGGCGGCAAAGAAGGGCTGTTTCGACTGGCTCTCCAGGCAAAAGGCCGACGCGCTATGCGTGCAGGAGATCAAGGCGCAGGAAGCCGACATGACCGCAGAGCTCCTGATGCCGGGCGCGCCTCGCAGTACCCTGAAGGGGCATTTTCACTATGCCCAAAAGAAGGGCTACAGCGGGGTCGGCTTGTACAGCCGGCTGGTACCGACGCGGGTGCAGACCGGCTTCGGATCGCGAGAATTCGATGCCGAAGGACGTTACGTGCGCGGTGATTTCATTGGCTACTCGGTGGTTTCCCTGTATCAGCCTTCGGGCTCGTCGGGCGAGGACCGGCAGGCAGCCAAGTTCCGCTTTCTCGAAGAATTCCTGCCGCAGCTGAAAAAACTCAAGAAAGCCCGGCGCGAGGTGGTCATTTGCGGCGATTTCAATATCGCGCATCGCGAGATTGACCTGAAGAACTGGAAAAGCAACCAGAAAAACTCGGGCTTTCTGCCTGAAGAGCGTGCCTGGCTCTCCAGGGTGTTCGAGGAGGTCGGCTTGGTCGACGTATATCGCCAACTGCATCCGGAAACCACCGGCGAGGCCTATACTTGGTGGAGCAACCGCGGCGCCGCATATGAGAAGAACGTCGGCTGGCGCCTCGATTACCAGATCGCCACGCCCGGAATCGCCGCCAAAGCCCGCATTGCATCGGTCTACAAGGACCAGCGTTTCAGCGACCATGCGCCACTGACCATCGACTATGACTGGCCGTAACGGCCGCTTCTTGGTGTCTTTGGTCAGCATCGAGAATGGCCGACCAGGGTGCGTTGCGTAGTTTGGACAACTGGTGGACGTCAGGGCAGGTGTTGCGTGGACGCGCCATCGGGCAATAATCAATTGAGGAGGGTTGTCCATGGGCCTGCGACTGAAGTTCAATCTCGTGCTGTCGTTCGTGTTCCTGCTCGGACTGGGCGTTTCCGGATACATCTCGTACGATCTGCTGCACAGGAACGCGCGCGAGGAAGTGGTACGCAGTGCCGGCGTGATGATGGAAGCGGCTTTGTCGATGCGCACCTACACGGTGGAAAAGGTGCGGCCGGCGCTGCGGGTGTCGAGCGATGAATTCCTCCCGCAGGGTGTGCCAGCCTACGGTGCGACGCAGATCATGAGCCTGTTGCACAAGAAGTATCCGGACTATTTCTACAAGGAAGCCGCGCTCAACCCGACCAATCCGAGCGACCGTGCGACCGAATGGGAGGCCGACATCATCAACGCCTTTCGCAACAATGAAGCCTTGCGCGAAACCAGCGGTACGCGCATGACGCCCAACGGCCCATCGCTCTATCTGGCGCGCCCCTTGCAGATCAAGGACGCCGCCTGTCTGGTTTGTCACACCACGCCGGATCTCGCACCGGCAGCCATGGTCAAGGCCTACGGCCCCAGCAACGGCTATGGCTGGAAGTTGAACGAGATCATCGGCGCGCAGGTGGTATCGGTGCCGATGACCTTGCCGGTCTCCAACGCCAACCGGGCCTTCAACACATTCATGCTGTCTTTGACCGGGGTGTTTCTGGTGCTGTTCGTGATTCTCAACGTCATGCTCTCGGTGATGATCGTGCGCCCGATTCGCCACATGTCGGCCGCCGCCGACAAGATCAGCATGGGCGAAATGGATTCCGCGGCGCTGCCGGAATCGGGCAAGGACGAGGTGGCGCTGCTGGCAAAATCGTTCAACCGCATGCGCCGCAGTCTGGAGAAGGCGATCAAGCTGATCGATACGAACTGATGACAATGAGCGCTCCGACCCAAGCGAAATGAGCACCGATATCGCCCTGCCGGCGGGATTCGCGCTCAACGAATACCGCATCGAAGCCACGCTTGGCGTCGGCGGCTTCGGCCTGACTTATCTGGCCGTCGACAGCAACCTCGACTTGAAGGTGGCGATCAAGGAGTATCTGCCGGGCGACATCGCGGTCAGGAGCGCCGACAACTCGGTCAATGTGAAGTCGGATTCAGCCCAGGATACCTTCACCTGGGGGCGCACCCGCTTTCTCGAAGAGTCGCGCACACTGGCCTCGTTCCGGCATCCCAACATCGTGCGCGTGATGCGCTTTTTCGAGGCCAACCAGACCGCCTACATGGTGATGGAATTCGTCGCCGGGAAACCCCTGAACGACTGGGTTTCCTTGCGCCGCCCCCTGCCGCAGGCCACCGCGATCGCGCTGCTGCTGCCGCTGTTGGACGGGCTGGAAGTGGTACATGCGGCCGGCTTCCTGCACCGCGACATCAAGCCGGCCAACATCTTCATCCGCGAGGACGGCAGCCCGGTGTTGATCGATTTCGGCTCGGCGCGCGCCGCCGGAGGTTCGAGCGACCTGACCGCGATTGTCACCCCCGGCTATGCCCCGCTGGAGCAATACCACGCCCAGGGCAACCAGGGCCCGTGGAGCGACATCTATTCGATCGGCGCGGTGCTGTACTGGATGATCATCGGCCAAAAGCCGGTCGATTCGGCGGCACGCGCGCGCCATGACCCGCTTGCGCCGGCGCGCCAGGCCGGCGACCGCAACCGCTACAGCCCCGCGTTCCTCGATACGATCGACTGGGCCTTGGCACCGGCCGAGGAAATGCGCCCACAGTCGGTGGCGCGCCTGCGCGATGCCATCAAGGGGCTGGATGCGGTGCCTGCGTCCGAAGCGCCCACCGTCTTGGCCGGCGTGCCTGCTGACCTGAGCCACGGCAAAAGCCAGCCGACCTCGCTATCGACGACGGTGTTTGATCGCGACATGCTCAAAGCGATGGAAGCTGCGCTGGCGCCGCACATCGGTCCGATCGCCGGCGCCATCATCCGCGCCGCTGCGAGGAAGGCCTTCACGCTGCCGCACCTGGCCGAACTGGCGGGACAAGAGATCGAAGACCAGGTTGCGCGCCGGGCTTTCATCAGAAAATTCGCCGGCAGCGACGCTTCCATGCCAGGCGCCAATTCCGGGCGCCACCACCCGCCCAGCCAGCAAGCGAGCCAACCGGCAAGCGTTGCCCCGAGCCAAGCGCAATCGCAGCCGGCCAGCGCGCAACTACGCTTTGATCCCGCGGTAATCGCCCAGGTGGAAGCCGGCCTCGCGCCGCACATAGGTGCGGTGGCCAAGGTGGTTGCGCGGCGCGCCGCCGCCCGCGCGCGCGACGAAGCCGAGTTGTACATGCTGGCGGCCGACGAGATCGACGATGCAGAAGCCAAAAAAGCCTTCCTGCGCAAGGCCATCAGCATTGCGCGCAAGTCCTGAGGTCAAGTCCTGAGGTCAAGGCCGCGCGTTTGTTTTGTCGGGTAGCATCACAGGCAAGTACCGTCCAGCTGCGGACATTGAGTAACCGTTTACAGTCAACCAGGAACACATAAATGCCAAAAGCCTACTGGGTCGCCACTTACCGTTCGATCGACAAACCCGACGCGATGGCCGCCTATTCGAAACTTGCCGGGCCGGCGATCCAGGCTGGCGGCGGGCGCTTCATCGCACGCGGCATGCCCTCGCACACCTATGAGGCGGGCCTGATGCAGCGGGTAGTGATCATCGAATTCGAAAGCATCGCTGCGGCCACTGCGGCACACGACAGCGCGGCTTATCAGGAAGCGCTGGGCGCCCTCGGTGACGCGGCAGTTCGAGACATTCGCATCGTCGAGGCCATCGCCTGAAACGCAGCCGAACCTGGCGGGTCTCCGGTCAGACCCTAAAGCGGCCGACCCAGCGACGATCGGTCCAGTCTTTCCAGCGCCAGTTGAACCAGTGTGGTGTACTCAACATCACCGCACCGCGCATGCCGAACGCCTTGCGCGCTCCAAGGCTCAACATCGCCCGCGCGTCCTGCGGTGGCGCCCATGGCAGCGCTGGCTGGCTGGCGAGCGCCTGACGCAGGTTGGCCGCCAACGCCGATCCCTGCGGCAACCCACAGATGCCGATAGGCAGACGTAGTTGTTGCGCCGGCATGCTGCAATCGCCGGCGCCATAAATGCGCTTGTGGCTCAGTGAGCGTAGGCTGGCGTCGGTCTGCATGAAGCCGCCGATATCGCAGGCGAGGCCGGCCGCCGCCAGCCAGCGCGCGGGGTATGCCCCACTGGCCCAAACCGTGATGTCGCTTGCCAGTTGGGCGCCGTTTGACAGAAGCAGGCCGTCGCGCTCGATCAATTTCACCGTCGCGCCACGCAACAGGCTGATGCCACGCCCCACGCACAAGGCCTCGACCGCCAGGCTCAGTTGTTCAGGCAGTTCGTCCAGAAGGCGAGGGCCTTCGGTGACGATCGAAAAGCCGAAGTCGCCAAAGACAGGCGGCGGCAATTCGCGCCGCAGGCGGTGTTGCATGGCGAGCATCAGTTCGACTGCCACGGCGCTGCCACCGACGACCGTCAGCCGCGTCAATCCGCCTTCGCGTGCCAGTTCGCGCACCCGCTCCCAGCCTTCGAGAAACACCTCAACCGGTTTGGCCAGCAGCGCGAACCGGCGCAGGCCCGGTACTTCGGGCGCGAACGGCGTGACCCCGATATCGATGGATGCGAAGTCAAATTCGAGTTGCCCCCCGCTCGCGGTCGTCGCCACCCGACCCTCCGCATCGAGCCCGACCACCCGATCAGCCAACAGTTCGATGCCTGCTTTCCGCGCCAGGGGACCCAAGTCGACCTGGCATTGGCCGGCAGCATAGTGGCCCGCCACCAGACCCGGCAGCATGCCCGCATAAGTCATCCGGCGCTGTGGGTTCACCATGGTGATGGCGGCGTTGGCGGCGGGCTGCAGGCTGAACTGACGCAGCACTTCGACATGCGCATGCCCGGCCCCGATCAGCAGCAACTTTTTCATCGCCAGGCTCGTTTAGCGGTAGCGACGCGCCAGTGCCTCGGGCGAAGCGCCAAGAAAATACGCCAGGCGCAGGCCCCACATCAGCACAATTGTCGCCAGCACGCCGCGCGTCTCCCAGCGCCTGGCCGAAGTGAGCACCTTGAGGCGCAGGCAGACCGGGCGTGCCAGGCGCGAAAGGCGCGCGCTGATCTCGATGTCCTCCATCAATGCAATGGCCGGAAAGCCGCCGACACTTTCGAAGGCTTCGCGCGTCATGAACAACGCCTGGTCGCCGGTGGCGATGCCGGTCAGCCGCGAGCGCAGGTTCATCATCGCCCCCACCAGTGCCAGCGAGGCGCGCGGACTGTCAAGCCGGACGTCAAAACGGCCCCAGGCCAGCACGCTGTCACGCGTCGCCGCCTCGATCGCATCCAGGGCACCGGACGGCAGGCGCGTATCGGCGTGCAGAAACAACAGCAGGCCGGTGCGTGCGGCGAACGCGCCGGCGTTCATTTGCGCGGCACGCCCGTGCGCCGCATCGATCAGCTGGTCACACAACGGAGCGGCACGCGCAAGGGTGTCGTCGCTGCTGCCGCCGTCCACCACGATCACTTCACAACCGGCGCGGCGCAGCCCGGTCAATGAAGCCAGGTTGGATTCGATACCGCCTGCTTCATTGAGAACCGGAACGATGATGGATAGGCGCAGTGCGGGCAAGGCGAAGCTTCAGCGGGCGTCGTTGATGGCCCAATCGTAATCGAGAAAGCGGATCGCGACCGAGCCGGCGGCGATCAACTTGCGCTCTTCAGGATTGTCCGACAGCAAATCGGCATAGCGCGCGAAGTACTGTTCGCGTGAAACGATCGGCTGCGCATTCGCGCCGATGCCCTTGTAACTGCTTTGCCAATCGACCTTGAACCAGTCGAAAATCTTCGACACCTCGAGCGCCCCCTGCGCCGCGTTGAAACGATTGCGCGAACGATCCGAGAGGAAGCGCCTGGCCTGCTCTTCGAGTTGCGCATCAAGCCGCTCGGCCACAAACGCCTCTTCACGCAGCATCGGGCAACCGATCGAGGCGCAGTTGACCGCATAGTGCACGCGCGCTTCGTCGTATACGCCGGGCTTGCGCAGGGTGTTGTGCTCGATATCATCAAGGAAAGCCTCGCGCCCCAAAAGGGTGAAAAACTTGTCTTTCCAAGGATTGCCAATAACGCTGCCGAAGTCGCGAATCGACTTCAGGTTTGGATATTTCTGCAGGATCTTCGCCACCGTGTAGGCGTTGTAGGCGTTGATCAGGAAGGCCATCTGCTGCGCCTTGTTCCAGGCCTTGAACTCGGACTCCGGCACCTTCGACAGGCTCTCGGTGTAAGCCTTCAGTGCCCCCTCGTCGGCGCGCATGCCGGCATAACGCACCTGGCCGGCCTTGCCGCCCTGCAGCAGCACCACATGCTTCTTTAACAGCGTATCCCAGGCCTTGTGGCTGTGGTCGAACTGCGCCTGCGCAACCGCCCACGGGCCGATCAGCAGCAGCACGGCAAGCAGTCGTTGCGTGAATCTCGTGTTGAACATGATCCTTGTCCTTTCCTAGTGATGTTCCGGCGCGTAGGCCGGTCGTTTGTCGCCGCTCATCGCCACAAGCCTCGACAACACTGCGCCAAAACCGCCGGCGCCTCGACGCCATGCCTGAAATGCCTCGAGCACGGCATGCTGGCCCATGGTCACGGTACTGCGTTTCCATACGCCGGCCGCATACTTGTTGGCTTCGGCTAAGGTCGGATAAATGTGGATAGTGCCCAGGATCTTGTTCAGCCCCAGCCCGTGCTTCATCGCCGCCACGTACTCCGCGATCAGGTCGCCCGCATGTTCGCCCACGATGGTCACACCCAGGATGCGGTCGCCGCCCGGCGCGGTCAGCACCTTGACCATGCCGTGCGCCTCGCTGTCGGCGATGGCGCGGTCCAGATCGTCGATGCCATACACAGAAGCCTGGTAGGCAATACCCTTTTCCTTCGCTTCCATTTCATTCAAGCCCACGCGCGCCACTTCGGGTTCGGTGAAGGTGGCCCAGGGAATCACCGAGTAGTCGGCCTTGTATTTGCGAAACGTGCCGAATAGCGCATTGACTGCGGCATACCAGGCCTGATGCGCCGCGGTGTGGGTGAATTGATAGGGGCCGGCGACGTCGCCGCAGGCGTAGATGTTCGGGTAAAGCGTTTCGAGGTATTCGTTGGTTTCCACCGTGCGCGTCTTCGTGGTTGGAATGCCCAGTTCCTCCAGGCCGTAGCCGCTGACATTGGGTGTGCGTCCGAGGGCGCACAGCACTTCGTCGAAGGCGATCTTCACATCCTGCCCGGCATGCAGGGCGATCAGGATCTTCTCGCCGTTCTCGACGCGAAATTCGCGCGCCTTGTGATTGACCAGAACATTCACGCCTTCGGCGCGAAACTGTTTCATCACCATTTCGGAGACCTCCGGGTCTTCGCGCAACATGATGCGCGGCGCCATCTCGACCTGCGTCACCTGCGCGCCGAAGCGAGCGAAGCATTGCGTCAGTTCGGAGCCGATCGGCCCGCCGCCCAACACCAGCAATCGCCTGGGCAGGGTGCGAATGTTCCACACCGTATCCGAGGTCAGCGGGTTCATTTCCTTGAGTCCCGGAATCGGCGGCACCAGCGGGCGCGCGCCGGCGGCGATCACGATGCTGCGGGTGGTCAGGGTCTCACTGCTGCCATCGGCCTTTTTCACCTCGACCGTCCACGGTGAGGTGATCTTCGCTTCCGCCTCGATCACCTCGACCCCGAGACCGGTATAGCGCTCGACCGAATCGTGCGGCTCGATCGTGTTGATCACCGACTGCACCCGTTCCATCACGGCGGCGAAATCAAAGCGCGCATCGGCCGCATCGATGCCGAATTCGCGCGAGCGCTTCACGTGAGAGAGAAACTTGGCCGAGCGGATCAGCGCCTTTGAGGGAACGCAACCGAAGTTGAGGCAATCACCCCCCATCTTGTGCTTTTCAACCAGGGTCACCCGGGCCTTGACCGCCGCTGCGATGTAAGCGGTAACCAGGCCACCCGAACCGGCGCCGATCACCACCACGTTGCGCTCGAACGAAGCCGGTTTCAGGTGAATCCACTTCGCATAGACCTTGCGCGCCTTGAACATGTCGATCACCTTCTTCGCAATCAGGGGAAAAATGCCCAGCAGCACGAATGCGCCCAGGAGGCCGGGCGAGAGAATGCCTTTCAGGGAACTGATTTGCGCCAACTGGGTGCCGGCATTGACGTACACGACCGTGCCCGCCAACATGCCGAGCTGGCTCACCAGGTAGTAGGTGAGGGTCTTGATCGGCGTCAAACCCATCAGAAGATTGATGGCGAAAAACGGAATCACCGGAATCAGGCGCAAGGTGAAAAGGTAGAAGCCACCTTCGCGCGCCACCCCCGCGTTGATCGCCGCAAGGCGCGTACCGAACTTGGCCTGCACCCAGTCGCGCAGCAGGAAGCGGCTGGCCAGGAAAGCCAGGGTTGCGCCGATCGATGAAGCGAAAGAAACGATCACTGTGCCGGCAAGCAAGCCAAAGATCGCGCCGGCCAGGAGCGTCATCAGGGCCGCGCCGGGTAGCGAGAGCGCTGTGACCGCCACGTAAGCGGCGAAAAACGCGGCGACGGTTTGCGCCGGATGGGCCTGGTAGATGCCGACAATCGAGGCCTGTTGCGCCTTGATCGCCTCGAAGGTCAGATAGCGCTGGCCACCGAGGGCGAAAAACGCGGCGATCACAGCCACGATCACAAGAACCACTACCAGTTTGCCTGCTTTCATGCATTGCTCCGTCGTGTCGCGAGCCGCCGGCCCGGAATCTGCTTGCTTTGGTCGTGTGATGTACGGTCTTCTTGCAACGCCGCCGAGTCAGCGGGTGGCTCGCGCTAGTCCGCCAGCACCGCAGTGTATGCCGCTACGTATCGCCTGACGCAGGGAAAAGGATGGCCCGTTGGCAATGCGTCCGCGGTACGAAATCGCAGCCGGCGAAGCGGCCGGCCACAGCTGATCAAAGTGCAGAAGCCAGGCGCGATCGTCAAAGTGCAGAGGAAGGGCATCGATGTGCGCGCCTTCAACCATGGTGCTGTAGAGCGCGCCGGTTGCGGGCGGCGCCGGTCGCGACGAAATGCGCGTCACCACGCCAAAGCGGGTGGCGGCGAAATTCGCCATGCCGGCAGCACCGTTGTTGATCAGCGCGCTGGGTCCCGCAGCGGTGGCGAACACCTGTGCCACCGGCAGGCAGGTATGCGAAGAAGCAAACACCCGCACACGCGCTCGCTCAAACATCCGCACCACTTGCGCCGCGTCGATCGCCTCTTCGCCGAAGCTCCAGCCGGCGAGGCTGTCGGCATCGCCATGGAGGATGCCCACGCCCACGCCGGCGACCCGGGCGACCATGGTCATCGGCAGCGCCACCAGCCGCGCGGCCAGTGCCGGGTGGCGGCGCGCGGTGCCTGCCAGCATGCCCATGATGGCGTTGGAGCGCGCCACATCGGCATCGGCTACGTAATCCGGATAGCCGCAACCGCAGCCGGCGGCAGCGTCCGCGGCCAGCAATTCGGTCTCGACATTGCCGCGAATGGCGTGGTGCGCGAGTACCTCGCGGTTGATACGCTCGAAACCGGCATCATCGATGTTGAACCAGTTGAAGTCGCCGTTGAAAACCAGTTGCGCCGCAGGCTCGGCCTCAACCATGCGCAGCAGGGCCTCCAGCGCGAAAGGGTTGCCATACAGGCCGCCTGCCACAAACAGCGTCTCGGCTTCAATCTCGGCCGGGCGCGCCAGCGATTGCGCGCCGTAGCGGTAGGACAGGGGGCATGAACGGCCTGGGCGCAGCGATTCCGTCGGCATTACCGCACTCACAGCGCCGCCTCGTGATGGGCCAACCCTGCGCCTGCTTGCCGCTCCGATTGAGCCTGGCCGCGTGCCTTGGGACAAGGGCCGCCAGCGGTTTCACGCGCTAGCCAGGCCAGCGCACCGAGCCCGACCGCACGGCCGGTGGCCAGACAGGCAGTCAGCAGGTAGCCGCCGGTCGGTGCTTCCCAATCGAGCATTTCGCCGGCGCAAAACACGCCCGGCAGGCGTCGCAGCATCAGATGTTCATCGAGGGCTTCGAAGCAGACACCACCCGCACTGGAAATCGCCTCGTCGAGAGGGCGGGAGGCAACCAGGGTCAGCGGCAAGGCCTTGATCACCGCCGCCAGCCGCAGCGGTTCGGCAAAGCCCTCGCGCGGCAGCGCTTCATGCAGCAGGCCGGCTTTGACCCCGCTCAAGCCGAGCCTGCTCTTCAAGTGGCTGGCCTGCGAGCGCGCGCCGCGCGGGTGCTGCAATTCGCGCAACACGCGCGCGGTCTCGTGCTGCGGCAGAAGGTCAAGTTTGATGCTGGCAGACCCTTTCGCGGCGATTTGCTCGCGCAGGCGCGCGCCGGCAGCGTAGATCAATCCACCCTCGATACCGGCATCGGTAATCATGCATTCACCGTCACGGCGAAATGGCTCGCCAGCATCATCGTCAAACAGGAGGCGGACCGATTTGAGCGGATGGCCGGCGAAGCGGCTTCTGAAATGCTCACTCCAGGCGATGTCGAACCCGCAGTTGGCCGGCTTGAGCGGCGCCACCGGCACGTTTTCGCCGCGCAGCCAGGGCACCCAGGCACCGTCGGATCCGAGGCGTGCCCAGCTACCGCCGCCGAGAGCCAGAATCGTCAGCGCGGGCGTTACTTCGATGGCGCCGGCGGGTGTTGCAAAACCCAGGCCCCGACTGCTATTCCAGCCGGTCCAGCGATGGCGCATGTGGAAGGCGACACCCGCTTCACGCAGGCGCTTTTGCCAGGCGCGCAGCAGCGGCGCAGCCTTCTTCTCCAGCGGAAACACCCGTGACGAGCTGCCGACGAAGGTCTCGATCCCCAGCCCTTGCGCCCACGCACGCACTTGGTCGGCGCCAAACTGCCCGATACTTGCCAGCAATTGCGGATTGCCTGCGGCATAGCGCTGCATGAAGAGCGCGGCCGGTTCGGCATGCGTCAGATTGAGCCCGCCCTTGCCGGCCAACAGGAATTTGCGACCGATTGAAGGCATCGCGTCATATAGATCGACCCGCGCGCCGCCTGCCGACAGCACTTCGGCGGCCATCAAGCCGGCCGGTCCGCCGCCGATGATGGCCACCGGCGCAGCCTTGAGCGAAGCCACGCCTGCGCCTGCCGAAGCGAGAACCTGGTGCGCCGGCGTCAGACCAGCGCACCACCGCACGAACTGCCCTGACCGGCGGTGCAGCCGTAGCAATGTTCGCGCACAACGATTCCGTTACCATCGAGATCGGTCGCCAACACGTCGCGCAGGTGGCTGCGCGGCCGGCCGGCGACCTTGAGCGGCAAGCCCAGCATCTGGTTGAAATCGCAGTCGTACAGGTAGCCCTGATAATCCACCGATACCAGCGAGCGGCACATCACGTCTTCAAGGTTCTGTTCGCGGTGCGCCGAGCGCAGCAGCTCCATGTATTGGTTGAACTTGCCCTTGCTGATCAGCATCGAACCAAAACGCTGGATCGGCATGTTGGCCAGCGTAAAGAGCTGGTTGAAGCGAATGCCGAAGGTCTCGCCCAGAATCCGCTTGTAGTCGGCTTCGAGCGCCTCTTGCGCCGGCGGCAGGTTCGGCCCCTGCGGGTTATACACAAGGTTGAGCACCAGTCCGGCGCCTGGATCGGCGTAGCCAAGGGCGTTGAGCGCGCGAATACCGGCGATCGAGCGTTCATACACGCCTCGGCCGCGCTGCCGATCCACCAGTTCCTCGGTGTAGCAGGGCAGCGAGGCGACCACTTCGACCTGATTTTCGGCAAGAAACCGCGCCAGACCCTCTTGCCCGGGTTCGGACAGTATGGTCAGGTTGCAGCGATCGATGACCTTGACGCCCAAAGCGCGGGCCTCAACTACCAAATAGCGGAAATCAACATTGAGTTCAGGAGCGCCGCCGGTCAGGTCGAGCGTGCCGACCTTGTGCGCCCGCAGGTAGGACAACACCTGGTCGATGGTCGCCCGATCCATCATTTCGGTGCGCGTGGGACCGGCGTTCACATGGCAATGCACGCACGATTGGTTGCACTTGTAGCCCAGATTGACCTGCAGGGTATCGACGCGCCGCCGCGCGATACGGGGAAAAGTGGTCGCTTCGAGGCGCTCGAGCGTGGCATGCATTGATGAAATCTCCAGGTGCCGACATGAAAGCCGGCGAATTGCGGATTATGCGGCGAATCCGGTTAGTCGCCGGTGTCGCCATTTTCTTACGCGCGCACCGCCTGCTTGGATGCGCGCCCTCCCAACCCCACACTTCACAAGACGCAAAAAAGGCGCAAAACGGGTGCCGCGTTCAGGGGCCGCGCCCGACCACCAGCGATACCGCACCCAGCACCACCGCGAACCCGGCTAACTGCAGCCAGGCAATGGTTTCGCCCAGAAACAACCACCCCCACAACAGGCTGAAGCAGGGAATCAGATAAGTGACCGACATTGACACCGTGGGGCTGGTCCGTTTCATCAAGCGGTAATAAATCAGATTCGCCAAGGCCGTGCAAATGAGCGACAGGGCCAACAGGGCCCACAGCACCTTCCCCGGCAGGGGCCAGGCCGCGACCAGCGGCGCCACGCCCAGTGGGGTGGCCATCAAGCCGGCGATCAGGCTCTGCACGATGGCCAGTTCGAACGAAGGCCGATGCGCCAGGTGACGTGCGGCATAAACGGTGCCGTAGGCGCCGCAGAAAGCCGCCAACAAGGCTCCGCCATAGGCCAGCGCGATGCGTGGGGTGAAATCCACCGGCGTAAAGCCGACCACCAGCGCCACTCCGGCCACGCCCAGCGCCAGGCCCATGCTGCGGCGCCCGGTCAGGCGTTCGTGCAAGATCCAGGCCGACAACAGCGCCACGAACATCGCCATGGTGGTATTGATGATCGCAAGCGTCGGGGAATTGAGTGTGAGGGCGGCGGTGGCGATCAGGAACTGCGCGGCGAACGAGGTCAGGAACGCCAGCACCAGATAGCGCGGCCAAAGCCGCCATTCGCCCCAGGCGATACCGTATACCCGCGCCAGGATCATCAGCGCAATGCCGGCACCAAGCATGCGCGGCGCCACCATGCCCCAGGGACCGACCACCGGTACGATGATGCGGATAAACAGGTAGGAGCTGCCCCAGATCGCGCCCAGCAGGATCAGGGCGCCCAGGTCGGCGCGCTTTAGCATCGGAAAGAATGGGTGGCACCGGCGCGAAGATCGGGATGGTGCCAAGCGTTATACAAGTGCCGAGAGACAAAGCCGCCGGGAACCGAATCAACAAGTTTGACCCTGCGGATATCAGGCATTTGAAACAGCGACTCATTCACTCGTCGGGCTGTCGAAGAAGAAGCACGCCGCCAGGATCGCCGGAGCGATGTATTCGACCTCCTTGGCCGTCACACCGCAAGCAAAGAAGCTATCGCGCCACTGACGCGCCACGGCGGCGCTGACTACGGCAACCGGCTGATCACTCATGAATGGCTATCGATTGCGATTAGGGGTGCGGATTGTAAGACGCGAGGCGCGCTCGGCACCCCGGTCAGCTTCCGCCAAGCGGCCCCGGCTTGCAAGCGCCGCCGCCAATCGACGCATTTGGTGCGGAACAGCGACCAAAAGACCGATGTCCTTGGGAACTGGAACCGCGCAGGCTGGCGCTATCGTTGCAATCCTTGAAAACTCGTGAAAACCGACACCATGTCGAACCTGCGCTATTGGTCGTTTCCTGTGGCCGATGCCAAGGCGGCGGTCATGATGACGACCAGCTCGCATACCGAAGTCGCGCTGGTCGACATGACGGCATTGCCGCACTTTCTCGCGCAACTCGAACGCATTCGGCCGTTGCCGGCGCAGGCAGCCGCAGAGGAAAAGCCGGCCGCGCGCCGCGCCGTCGCGAAGACCTCCCGCAAACGCCCTACTTGAAGAGCGTGAGCACCCCGGTGTAGCCATACAGGCGGTTGTGCGCGATCTCGCCATTGGCGAAAAAGCCGATCAACGGAATGTCGCCCAGATGTTCGCGAATGAGCTTCAGCTCGGCGCCACGCTCGCCAAACATGCTCTCGCCGCGCCCGACACAGGCGTGATACAGCGCGGCCTTGGGGCGCTCGGTCAGGTCGTCCTTGATCTCATAGATCATGCGCAACAAGTCGTTGCGCGCCGACTGCGCGTCGCGTCGGCAAAACAACACCGTGCTGCCGCCCGGCACCGTGTCGCCGATGGCAATCAGCTTGTTTTGCGGGTCGATGCCCACCAGGTTGCGCACCATGTAATCGTCGCCGCCGCCGGCGACTTCGGCGCCTGGCACCACAATGCCCACGAAGGTGTCGCGCGCTGCGGTGCGCAGGCCCTTCAGGTCGCAGCCCAGTTCTTCCAGCATCACCTCAAGCGCGGGGCGCTTGTCGATGCTGACCAAGATGTTGCCCTCGGAATGCGTGACCACATGGCGGCCGCCAATCGGCGTGCAGCCTTGCGTGAGCCGCGTGGCGATCGCCACGTCGGACGACAGCACCACCCCGGAAATACCGCCGGCGACCACTGAGTTGGCAAACTGCACCGTGGCCCCGCGGCTGGATGACAAGCCGCCCGCCAGATAGCCGCTGGTGACCTTGCCGGCCATGTCCTCGATCAGTTCATCGATATCCGGGGTGTGCGGGTCGGCATGGACGATCGCGAAATAGGCGGCGTCCGCCCCGCTGACGGTCTTGCTGCCGGCCTTGGGCGGCCGGGCCGTGCCGGAAAAAACGGTGTGCGAGTCGGGTGGCAGCGGGCAGGTCATGAAGGCCACCGCCGGCTCATCCATGTATTCCGTGCCGGTTGCGCAAATACCGATGCCGACCGTGCCGACCCAGTCGACGATGCCGGTGCGGTTCTTGGCAATGGCGAGGATCTCGGCCGCATACGGCACGAAGGCCTCGGTCATGTAGACAAATCCCAGGCTGCCACCCGGGGCCAGATCCGCCAATGCAGTGTCGGTCGCGGTCTTCCAGTGGGCGTGGCCGGCGTGGCCCAGTTGCCAGCGGCTCATGCCTTGCCGCGCGCTTTCTTGGCAACCGCCTTGCGTGGGGATCCGGCGCTCTCGCGTGCCGCGGGTTTGGGGGCCGCTGGCGCGGCCGGGGCGATACTTGCCATGCCCTTGGCAAATTCCGACTGCAAGGTCTGCATCCATGCGGTTGGGTCGGGCCAGTTCAAGGGCTTGGGGGCCTCGGCCGCCGCAGGCGCGGCCGCCGGCGGCGCACTCACCGCAGGTAGGGGTGCTGCGGCAGGCGCCGCTTGCGCGGGCGTCGATGATGCGCCAAACGGGAACTGGCCAAAACTCGCTGGTGCCGCCGGCTGCGCGAACCCGGGTTGCACTACGGCCGCGCTGCGCATCGCCTCGGCTGCCTGCTGAATGAACCCGGCACCCGGCGCGGATTTCATGCTCTTGATCGCGTTCAATTGCATTTCAAGCCCGTTGACCTGCAGGCTCAGCATGTTGAGATTGATTTCCAGCCACTGGCGGATCTGCTTCAACTCGCCCAGGCGTTTTTCGAGTTCTTCCGCCGAAAACGCCGGCATGCCGCCCGGCAAACCGCCTGCCACCGCGGCGCCCTGGCCAAAGCCCGGAATACCCATTTGGCCCCACAGGTTCTTGACGAACTCGAACGGATCAGGAACGTTTGACATGGCAGGCGCCCGGCAACACAAGAGCACCCGATTCTACGCGCACGGAAACGCCGGTCCCCCACCTGGCGTAGCGAAATTCAGCCGTTCTCCAGGCTTTTGCGGGCGGCATCCACCGCGTCCAGAATGCGCGCGCTGTCGCCCACCTCTTTCATCAACAGCAGCGCCAGGCGCGCCAGAAACAACTCCGTCCTGTCCGCGCCCAGCGCGGTCATGCAGCGGCAGGCCTCGGTGTAGACATGGTCGAGCTGATCGGGACCTAGCATCAGGGTCCTTTCAAGGCGCCGCTGACGGCAGAGCGCACGGCCGCCGTGTCCAGCGTGCGCCAGCGCGCCAGCACGTGGCCATCCGGCCGCACCAGATAGTAGGCCTCGGGGCGCGCGTCGTAGAGCGGAAAAAGCTCGCCCGACTTGTCCCAGGCCTGGGCCCTGGCGTCGCGCGTGGGTGCGATCCAGTGCAGCGCCACGGTCACGCCCAGGCCGCTCAAGTCCGGATCGGGCCGGGTGGCCGTCAGGCACAGAAGCACGAAGCGCGGCCCCAGAAGGTCGGTCAGGTACGCCGGCAGGCCGTCGCGTTCCAGCGGGCATTCCGCCAGCGTCGCGCCGGGTTGCGGCCCGGCGGCGAATGGATCGCGATCGGCCAGCGCCAGCCTCGATGCGCCATAGCTGATGGCGCTCGACTGACGCGGATTGACGAGGGTGGCGAAAAACGGGTCGGCCACGGCCAGGCCGAGCGCCGCCTCGCGCATCAGCTCAAATGCATGCGAGGGCGGCGCCATGAAATCGGTGCTCTTGGCGGCGGCGCGAATATTCTCGCGCGCGGCGAACACGCGCTCTTCCGAGTAGGTATCGAGCAGGCGAGGATCGGCCTGGCCGCGAATCACGTGCGCCAGCTTCCACGCCAGGTTGTGGCTATCGTCGATGCCGGAATTCATGCCGCGCACGCCGAAGATCGGCACCAGGTGCGCGGCATCGCCGGCGAACAGCACGCGGCCGTGGTTGTATTGGTCCAGTGTCAGGCAGTTGGCCTTGTAGGAAGAGATCCACACCGGTTCCCACGGCGCGGTCTCGCCGATCCAGTCCAGATGCGCCTTGACGCGCGGCAGCACGTTCTCCGGCTTGACCGCTTCCTCGGGATCCTCGTCGTCACGCAACTGGTAGTCGATGCGCCAAATGTCGCCGGGCTGCTTGTGCACCAGGATGGTCGAGCCCGGGTTGGAGGGCGGGTCGAACCAGGCACGCCGCTCGGTAGGATGGCTGCTCGGCAGATGGATGTCGACAATGATGTAGGTGCCTTCGTACTGGCTGCCCGAAAAGCGCAGCCCCATCTGGCTGCGCACGCTGCTGCGCGCGCCGTCGCAGGCCGCAAGCCAGTCCGCGGCCAAGCGGTAGGCGCCGGCCGGCGTATCCAGCGCCAGTTCGACGCCCTGCGCTGTTGCCGCAAAACCGGCAAGCCGGGTGTGCCAGCGAATCTCGATCATGTCGGCGTGCTTGGCCTCGATCAAGTCGGCCAGGTCCTGCTCGAAATAGCACTGCTCGAGATTGACCATCGGGTAATACTTCTGCCGCTTGTCCATCGGCATTTCAAGCCGGTACACCGGGGTTTCGCGGTAATAGCTGGTGCCCGCGGTCCACGGCAAGGCCTTGGCCAGCACCGGCGCGATGCCGCCGATCCGCTCCAAGATCTCCTGCGAGCGGCGCGAAATGCAGGCGGCGCGGCTGCCGTGCGAAACGCTGTCGTCGGCCTCCAGCACCACCGAGCGGATGCCGTGATTGGCCAGGCCCAGTGCCAGTGCCAGGCCAACCGGGCCGCCACCGGCGATCGCCACCGGATGCCGCGTCGACTCAAGGCCGTGCGCCAATGGCGGCAGCCTGACCGGATACTTGCGATAGGTGAAGTATTCGTACATGAAAGGATCAGATCAGCTTGTTGGGCAACCAGGTGGCCAGCCAGGGAAACACGCAGATCAGAAACAGGCGCACGAAGTCGGCGCAGGCGAATGGCATGATGCCGCGCACCACGGTTGCCATCGGCAGGTTGCCCACGCCCTGGATCACGAACAGGTTGATGCCCACCGGCGGCATGATCATGCCGATTTCGCACACCGTGATCAGCATCACGCCGAACCAGATCGGGTCGAAGCCCAGCGTGGTCACCAGCTTGAATACCGGCGCCACCGTGAGGAGGATCATCGATATCTCGTCCATCAGCGCGCCCAAAATCACGTAGAACACCATCAGCGCGAACATCACCATCCAGCGGTTCCAGCCCAGGCCTTTCACATAGTCGACCAGGAAGTCGGTCAAGCCGGTGGATTCGACGAAAAAGTTGAAAATGTTGGCGCCGATCAGGATGGTGAAAATCATGCCGGTGGTGATGCCGGTCTCGGCCAGCGATTTTTTCAGACTTTCGCGCGACAGGTTGCCGGTGGCCCAGGCCATGAAGGCGGCACCGAAGGCACCGACTGCGGCCGCTTCGGTATCGGAAAACCAGCCGAAATACAGGCCGCCCAGCACCACGCCAAACAGCAGCAAGACCTTCCACACGTCCTTGAGTGAAACCAGGCGAGCCGGCCAATCGCTTTTCGGGCCGGCCGGACCCGCCTGCGAGTTGCGTGCCACCGAAAACCACACCGCCGCCATGTACAGCAGCATGCCCAGGATGCCTGGCAAGATGCCGGAGAAAAACAGTTTGCCGATCGATTGCTCCGTCAAAAGGCCATAGATCAGGAACAGGATCGAGGGCGGAATCATCACGCCCAGCGTGCCGCCAGCGGCCACCGATGCCGCCGCCAGGCTGTCGGCGTAACCCAGGCGGCGCATCTCCGGCAGGGCCACCCGGCCCATGGTAGCTGCAGTGGCGATGCCCGAGCCGCAGATGGCGCCGAAGATCGCACAGGCACCGATGGTTGCCATCGCCAAGCCGCCGCGCAAATGCCCGATGAACGCGGCCACGAAACTGTAAAGCGCACGGCTCAAGCCGGCGTGTGCGGCAAACACGCCCATGGCCACGAACAAGGGCACGATCGACAGCGAGTAGGGGAACGCCGCGTCGAACGCGGCGCGACCGAGCATGAAGCCGGCCGCATTCCAGCTGTTGGTAATGGTCACACCGATCACCCCGACCGCGCCCATCGCAATGGCCACCGGCATGCGCAGCATGATCAGCGCGATCACCACGCAAAAACCGGCGAGACCCAGGAGCGGGCCGCTCATCGAAGGCTAGCCGACAGGCTGTTCATGGCCAGGGGCCGCAGCAAGTACCACTGCGGTTGCTGCAACCCGCGTGGGCCGCCACCTGACCACGGGGAAGGCCACAACAAGTCCGCCAGCACGCCGGCAGCCGCCCGGCGCCGCTCAGAATCCGCCATCGGGATCGAATTTCGGCCGGCGCTTTTCCTTGTGACTGGCAACACCTTCATGCACATCCGGCCCGGCGAAGCCCATGAATTCCAGCGCTAGCGATGAGTCGAAGGTCGGACCCATCATGCGCAGCCAGTTGTTGAGCGCGTACTTGGTCCAGCGAATCGCCGACTGCGAGCCGGCGGCAAGCTTCCCGGCCACCTCGAAGGCCTTGGCCACCAGTTCGCCTTCATCCACCGCCAGGGCCACCAGGCCGATGCGCTCGGCCTCCTCGCCCGACAGGGTTTCGCACAGCATCAGGTAATACTTGGCCTTGGCCATGCCGCACAACAAGGGCCAGATGATCGCCGCATGATCGCCGGCGGCCACGCCCAGGCGGGTATGGCCATCGACGATGCGCGCATTCTTGGCCGCGATCGGAATGTCGGCCAGCAAACCGGCGACCAGGCCCGCCCCCACCGCCGGCCCGTGCATCGCCGAGACGATCGGCTTGTCGCAATTGATCACGTTGTAGACCAGGTCGCGCGCCTCCTTCCACACTCTGGTGCGCACCGCGAAATCATTGGCCATGTCGGTCACCAGGCCGAAGTCGCCACCGCCCGAAAAACCCTTGCCTTCACCGCGCAGGATCGCCACCCGTGCATGCGGGTCATCGGAAATGTCGCGCCAGATGTTGGCCAGCTCCTTGTGGCCGGAATGGTCGGCGGTGGCCAGTTTGCCCGGCCCGCCCATGACGACTTCCACAATGCCCTGGTCGTGGCGGCGGATGGTCAGGGTCTTGTAATGATCGTAGCGGTTCATATATTTTTGCGTCCTTGCCAGTAGGGTTCCTTCAGCAGATTCTTCTGAATCTTGCCGATCGCGGTTTTGGGAAATTCAGTCACGAACTTGATCAAGCGCGGGCGTTTCAGGCGCGCCAGCTTCGACTCGCAGTGGGCCATGACCTGCGCTTCGGTGAGCCACATGCCGGGCTTGAGCGAAATGTAGGCAGCGGGCAGTTCGCCGAATTTCTCGTCCGGCATGCCGAACACGGCACATTCGGCGACCTCCGCCAACTGGTAGACCACGTCTTCGATTTCCTTCGGGTAGACATTCTCGCCGCCGGAAATCAGCATGTCCTTGGCGCGATCGAGCAGGGTGATGAAGCCTGCGGCATCGATGGTGCCGACGTCGCCGGTGAAACCCCAGCCCGGCAGCTTGTCGGGGAACTTGTAGAACGCCGCGGTCTGCTCGGGTTCGTTGTAGTACTCCTGCATCAGATTGTCGCCGCGCGAGGCGATCTCGCCGATCGCGCCTGGCCCAACCCGCTCGCCTTCAAGATCAAACAGCCCGACATCGACGTTGAACGCCTGGCGCCCGATGCTGCCGAGCTTTTGCGGCAGATACCAGTCGCGCAACGAGGTGAGCACACCCATCTCGCTCTGCCCGTAAATCTGCGTGAGCTGCAACTGCGGCAAGCGCTCGCGCAATGCGACCTGCACCCAGTCGGGCATCGGCGCGCCGGCAAACGAAAGCTTGCGCCAGGTCGCGAGTTTGGCCGCGTCGAATCCGGCATGGCTGATCAGCGCGTTGGCCTGGGTCGGCACCATGAAGGCCGCGGTGACGCCGTCGCGGGCGCAGGTCTCCATGAATTTCTCCGGCGACCAGGGTGTGACGAAGGTGCAGGTGGCGCCGACCAGCATGGCTGGCTGGAACATGATGTTGAGCGCTGCCACATGAAACATCGGGGTCACGATCGCCACCACATCGCGTTCGTCCAGCGCTTCCTCGATGGCCACGGTGTGAGCGGTAAGGGAACGCGCGCGGTGGCTTGTGAGCACCCCCTTGGGTCGCCCGGTGGTGCCGCCGGTGTAAGTCATGCAAAAGGGATCACGCTCATCGATGGCCAGCGCCGGCAGGTGCGTCGGATAGCCGTCGGCGAAGGTCTCGAAGGGCAGCGCTGCCGTCATCGCGCCTTCGCCTATGCGAATCAGGGTGCGCAGTTGCAGGCAGCGTGGCGCCACCGCCGCGACCTTGTCGGCGAACATCCCATCGAAGACGAGAATCTGCACGTCGGCCCGCTCAAGTACCCAAGCCAACTCATCCGGCGCATACAGGACCGAGAGGTTGACCAGCACCAGGCCGGAGCGCGCGGCGCCAAAGAACATCAGCGGATACTCGGCCAGATTGCGCGACAGGATCGCCACCTTGGCGCCCTTGCCCAAGCCAAGCGCCTGCAACGCGTGGGCCAGGCGATTGGCCGCCGCATCAAGCTGCGCATAGGTGATGCGGCGCTCGTCGCGAATCACCGCCACCTTGTGCGCAAAGCGCTCGGCCGAGCGGCGCAGCATGTCGCCGGCGAGCATCGCCTATGGCTCCCTGGCGATCGCGCGCAGGGCGCGCAACCAATGTGCAAGCACCAGACTTGCGCACGCCAGCACCGAAAGCACACAGCCGAACAGCAGGGGCACCCAGTACCAGACGAGCGGAATGCCGATGGTGGTCGACTGGTCGTTGTTCACATGGGCCTGCAGGGCGGCGACGCCGGCATACCAGGTCACCGCCGCCATGAACAAGGCACCCGCGAGACTCCACACGCCCAGCAGCGCGCTGTTGATGCGCGGCGGCAGGTGGGTGGTGATGAAGTCGACATCGATGTGCGCTTCGCGCATGAAGGTGTAGGGAATACACATGAAGACGCAGGCCATCACCATCAGTTGGGTGATGTCGACCATGCCCGTCAGGTTCAGGGTGGTGAGACGGCGCGTGGCGATGTCGCCGACATTGAGCACCGCGCACAACAGCAGCAGGGAAACGCCAACATAGGCGCAGCGGCGCGTGAACGTTTCAAGCCATTGCATGGTCGAAGAGCGGCATCAAGCCGGGCACGGCGGCCGGGTAGCCGCCGGCCGACGTCGAGGCAACATTGGACACGTACAGTGGCCGGAAAAGTCGCTCTTGCACGATGTTGAATCGAGAAGGCTCTTGGTTCGACAATCCGAGTTCCTGGGAATCGGCAAGCCTTGTCTAGGCCTTCTGCAACTTCGCCACCTGGCGCTGCATCTCGATATAGATCTCGCGCGCATTCTTCACACCTTGGCTCTCGAACTCGACCATGGTCTTGTTGAACATCGGCACCAGGGTGCGGTCCCACTGCTCGCGGCCGGCTTTATCAAGCGTAACGATGGTGCTGTTGCGGGCCTGCGCTGCTGCCTTGCCGGCCTTGTCCCAGTTGTCCCACCAGCCCTGCACCTTCGACAGCAGTGCTTCGCCGGAAGCCGCATCGATCACTTTCTGCACATCCTTGGGCAGCGAATTGAACTTCTTTTCGCTGATGGCGAACCAGAACGAGGCGGTGTAGAGCTGCGCATCGAAGTGAAATTTGGTGACCTCGTCGATCTTGAAAGCCCGCACCGGATCCCAGGGAAAAGCGGCGCCGTCGAGCACGCCTTTCTGGATGTTTTCGTAGGCCTGGCCCGGCGGCATGCCGACCGGCGTGGCGCCGAAGAATTCGAGCATCGACGATACCGTGGGCGAGGGGGTGCGGATGCGCAGGCCGCGCAGGTCCTCCGGTTTCTCGATGCGCCGGTCCTTGGTGTGGATCAGGCCGCCGTTGTGCGTCATCAGAAGCAGCGGTTTCAAGCCCTTGTAGTCGTCCTTCAGGTATTTCGGATACAGGTTCCACAGGGCGCGCGAGCCGGCCTCGGCGGTTTTCACCAGAAACGGCATTTCAATGATCGTCGAGCGGGTCATGCGGCCACGCGGAATGCCGCACAGGCCGAAGCCGATATCGGTCACGCCGTTGAGCACCTGATCGAGCTGGTTCTGCGCCTGCCCGAGCGATGAGTTGGCAGCCGAAATCTGGAACGTGACCGTGCCGTTGGTCTTGTTCTCGATCTCCTTTGCCCAGGGCTCGATGAATTCGCGCTGCAGGCCATGCAGCGCCGGCACATAGTGCGCGACCTTCAAGGTGATCTTGGATTGCGCGCCCACGATCGCGGGGAAGCCGCCGATTGCGCTGGCAGCACCGGTCTTGAGAAAACGGCGGCGGGTATGGTGCATGTGGTTTGTCTCCGTGGATTGCTGTGCTGGCCACGCACGAGGCGAGTGTTCAATTATGCCATCGCTGACGAAGCTCATCCTCAAGCGCTGCGGCCCATGTCAGCCCGGCTACGTGCACGCGTTGCTGCTTGCGGTCGCAGCCGGCTGCGGAAATTTGCGATACTCAGCCGTCCCCCGTGTTTGCGTTCATCAACCGCTTATCCCCATGTTCGGAAATTTGCTGCGCAAATCACCACCGGAGCCGGCGGTCCCGCGCGTGCTCAACGTCGGCGGCAACAGCAAGGAAATCCCGATTCCGCCGCATTTCGATCACTGGCGCCATGATTTGCTGGATATCGACCCGCGCGGCAAGCCGGACCTCTTGTGCGATGCGCGCGAACTGGCAACCCAAGCCGCAGCCACCTACGACGCGATTTATTGCTCGCACAATCTCGAGCACTACCTGCATCACGACGCCAAGCGCGTCCTGCTGGGTTTCCTGCATGTTCTCAAGGACAGCGGTTTCGCCGACATTCGGGTGCCGGACATCGGGCAACTGATGCGTCACTGCACCGCGCAGAACATGGATCTCGACGATGTGCTGTACACCTCGCCGGCAGGCCCGATCATGGTGCGTGATGTGTTGTGGGGCTTCGGCGCGATGATCGTCAAGTCGGGCAATGATTTTTATGCCCACAAAACCGGTTTCACGCGAAAGTCCCTGACGCGCATTCTCGAAGATGCGGGCTTCGCCGAAGTCTTTATTGACGACGAGGGCGCGGCCACCTTCGAGATTCGCGCGATCGCCTTCAAGCACGCCGGCGCCAACCCGCACAAAGCGGCGCTCGGCATCGCCTGAAAGGTCCCACCCAGCCCGAGTCGTCAGGGCTTTGGTGGGCGCGCCTGCTGTGGAACCCGGTAGTCCGGATAGCGCCGGACAAAGCGCGCCAGACTGGCATCGGCCTCGACGTGGCGCGCCGCCAGGCGCAATGCCACGATGCGCCGCAACCACTCCTCCGCGGGCAGTTCGGCCTCGGCCGCGATGCCCAGCTCATTGGAATCGGCCGACTGCGCCGCACCGGCACCGAGCGCCTTGGCGCGTGCGGCCGGCGCCATCGGCGGCGCGGCACGCTGCTCTTGCATGGCTGCGTTCGCTGTCGTCCCGGCAGCCTGACCCTGGGCCGATTCGGCCAGGGGCCGGGATTGAGGGCGTGCGCTTTCGGGCGCAGGCGCCGCTGGCGCAGTGGCAAGCGGCGGCACGCGTAGCGAAAGCTCGGCGCGCGCCCGGTCGCGCGCGGATGCAGCCGGCGCGGCCACCGAATCCGCACTGCCTTGCGGCTTGGACTCAGGGATTGAGGCCTGGTCTGTCGGCGCAGGCGAACGTTGCATTTCGGCACTCACCGCTTGCTGTGGCGACTGCCGCTCGGGCGCTGGAGCCGCGACTGCTGGCGCCGCAGCAGCGGCGGGCGCCGCAGCAGCCGCGGGCGCCGCCCGGGACCGGACCGCAGGCTCCGGCGTCGGCATGGCAGACGGCATCGCCACCGATCCGGAACCGCGTACCTCCGCCGCAGGTGGATAGGGCGCCGTCGCGGTTGCGGATACAGGCGGCGGCTGCAGGTCAGGGCGCTCCAGTGCCGCCCGCAACACCATGCCCAAGCCCAGCACGACACTGGCGGCCATGGCCAATGGCAAACCCCATTTGCGTTGCCAACGCCCTGGCGGCGCGGCTACGGCTTGTGCGGCTGCGGCACGGATCGCGCGCCCAAGCGCCGGTGGCGGCATTTCGGCAGACGCCGCCCGGTAGTGCCGCGACAACTCGCGATCGCGTTCTTCGCTCATCTGAAATCCTTCATCGCCTGGCGCAGGCGCGTCATCGCGTAACGCAATCGGCTCTTGACGGTCTCGATGCCGGCACCGGTGGCCGCGGCGATCTCGGCCAGGCTCAGGCCGCCTTCCTCCTGCAGCAGGAACGCTTCGCGCTGTGCCGCCGGCAGCGCTTCGACCTGCTGTAGCAAGTGCTGCGCCGCCTGGCGCGACGCGGCGATGGTTTCCGGGCCAGGCGCGCTGTCGGCGTTGATCTCGTCCGGCGCGTCGTCATCGGTCTCAAGGGCCACCAGTTGCACCACGCTGGAACGTCGATAGTGGTCGATCAAGCGGTTATGCGCCATGCGGTAGAGCCAGGTGGCGAAACGGGCCTCGACCACGTAGGTGACGCGCGCGCGGATCAGGTTCATCCACAAATCCTGGAACAACTCGTGCGCCAGCGCTTCGTTGCGCAGGCTGCGCAGAAAGTAACGATAGGTACCCCCGGAATGGCGCGCATACAAACGATCGAACGCGCCGCCATCGCCGCCGGCGTAAGCCAGCATCAGTGCACTATCGGCATCGCCGGCCGCCTCAGCCGCCGTTTGATCATTGGCCGCTTCATGCGCCAGGTGACTGTCGGCGCCGGCATCGTAGTTCACGCCACCGCTCCAATCACACGCTCCAAAGCGGATCGGCCCAGGCTTTCCGTCAGCGGCGAAATATCGAGCGAATGCGGCATCCATGCCCGCATAAACGCACGGCGGCGGCCGATAGGGTCAAGCCGATTGCGGTGGCGCTGCATCCGGACCGGGAACCCGCGCTTCGGGCGCTTGCGGCGCATCCGCTACGGCGCTGGCGGCCGCGTCGGCTGCCGGTTCCACGGTCGCCGCTGCCGCCAGCGACACTTCAGCCACATCGTTTTCGGCTGGCGTCGCTTGCAGCACGTAAGGTTCAGTTGCGCTTGCTGCAGCCGGCGCCTCGTCTGCGGCAGCCAAGTCCGACTGCCGCTGTTCGTGTGCGGCACCAGGCGCCCGCCGTTTGCGCAACGATACGACCTCCTGGTCGATCGCGCCGAATACCGAAGAACCGGCAGCGTCGAAAGCTTCGATGCGAACTCGATCGCCGAACTTCATGAACTCGGTGCGCGCGCGGCCCGGTTTCCCCTTGTCATCGGCGGCTTCGAGCGCTTCGCGCGCCCGCAATTCGGCCACGCAACCGACGTTGCCGCCGGAGGAAACCGTACCCGAGCCGATGATGGTGCCGGCACGCAGGTTGCGCGTCTTGGCGGCGTGGACGATCAATTCGGTGAACGAAAAGCGGGTGCCGACCCCGGCGTTGGCGTTCATGAAACGCACGCCGTTCCAGTCCACCGCGACGCCCAGGTGCGCGAGCCCGCCGGCCCAGACCAGGCCGAGCTCGTCCGGCGTCACCGCCAGGGGTGCGAACCCGGTGGCGGGCTTGCTTTGCAAAAAACCGAAGCTCTTGCCGATTTCGGCGGCGATCAGGTTGCGCAGCGACCAGTCGTTGATCAATACCAGCAGGCGCACTTGATCCAGCGCATCGTCCCTGCGTACTTGCATCGGCGTATCGCCAAGGATCACCCCGAGCTCCGGTTCGAAATCGATGCCCCAGTGCTCCTCGGCGAATACCGCCGCATCGCAGGGCCCGAGAAAGTCGTCCGAGCCCCCCTGGTACATCATCGGTTCACGCCACAGGTTGTCCGGCAGCTTGCCGCTGAAGACACGGGTCAGCAGTTCGACATGCTGCTCATATACCGAACCGTCGATCCACTGGTGCGCGCGCGGCAGGGGCGCCATGCAGTTGGCAGGCACGAATTCAAACGAGCGGCGCGCGCGCCCGCTGTTCAATTGCAACGCCAGGTCCTCCAGTTGGGGGGCGATGAAGGGCCAGTCGTCAAGCGCGCGTTGCAGGGTCGGGGCGATGCCGTCGGTCAAGTGCGCGGTCTTCTGGTCGCGCGAAACCACGGCCAGCATGCCGTCGCGCGAGCCATCCTTGAGGGTTGCGAGTTTCATGGGGTTGCAGGGCAGGCGCGGCCAGGCGCTCAAAGGTCAGGCGGAAAAACGCGATTGTCGCGCAAATGCTCACCCGCATGCGCCGCAGCGCCGCAGCGCCTGCGGTTCAGGCGGGCAGGGCCGCGAGTTCGCGCTCGACCGCGCAAAGGGCGTGGTCTTCGATCCCGTGCTCGCGCAGCCCGCGCAGGGTGCGCACCAGATACTCGGTGCACGGGCCGTGCAAGCCGCTCGCGGTGGCGATGCAGCGGGCGGCCGCCGGCGTGCTCTGCTTGCCGGCATAAGCGACGCTGCGGTGGTTGATCACAAAGGCGATGGCAGGCACCGCGCCTTGCGACGTGCGTGCCTTGACCCAGGTAGGAACGTAGGCACCGGTCACCATTTCGCGCCGCCACAACAGGCGCAGCTCTTCGCGTGCATGTTGCGCTTCGATGCGGTAAGCCAGCCCGGCGCACGAGCCGCCATGATCCAGGCCCAGCACCAGGCCGGGTTGTTGCGGCGTGCCGCGACCGATGCGCGACCACAGGCAGAACGAACGGTGCAGGCCATAGACCTTCGCCAGGCGGCGTTCGGCAAACGTGATCAGGGGGTTCCAGATCAGCGATCCGTAGCCGAACACCCAGACATCGCCCGGCGGCAGTTGCGCCAGCACACAGTCAAGCGACGCATCGAGCCGGGCCTCGCTCCAGGCGATGGCCGCCATCTCGCTATTGACGAAGGCTGCGCGCAGCGAACCGGACACCAGATCGTCGCGGCACAGCGGGCGGCCGAAATGGGGATGGGAATGGGGGCGGGGATGGGAATGGGCGGAACCGGTGTTCATGGGTTTTCTGAGCGATTTCGGCTACACAGCTATAACGCAAACATTGTGCCTGGCGTTGACCGGATGCTCCCGCGCCGTCATCCACGGCTACACCCTGCGCCCGCGCCTACCTGCCGCGCGTCTGGGCCTGCGCCCTTGCCAGCGCCGCCGCCATCGGATTGGCGGCCGGCGCCGCCGGCATTTCGCGCGGGCGCGCACGCTGTGCACCGGCTGCCGCCGCGCCGGGCCGCGCATGATCGCGCGCCGCCGCAGGCGCCGGCTTTTCGGCCAGGCGCATGGTGAGCGCCACCCGTTGCCGCTTCAGGTCAACCTCGAGAACCCGGACCCGCACCACCTGGCCGGCCTTGACCACCTCGTGCGGGTCGCGCACGAACTTCTCGGCCAGGGCCGAGATATGCACCAGGCCGTCCTGGTGCACCCCGATGTCGACGAAGGCGCCGAAGTTGGCGACATTGGTCACCACCCCTTCGAGCAACATGCCGGGTTTCAGATCGGCCAGGGTGTTGACGCCCTCCTGGAATTTCGCCGCCTTGAATTGAGGCCGCGGATCACGTCCGGGTTTCTCCAGCTCCTTGAGCACGTCGGCCACCGTCGGTACGCCAAAGCGTGCGTCGGCATACCTGGCTGGCGCAAGTTTGCGCAGCGTCGCGGTATCACCGATCAACGACTGCATGTCGCGGTCGAGTTCTGTCAGAATCTTGCGCACCAGGCCATAGGCCTCCGGATGCACACCGGAAGCATCCAGCGGATTGCTGCCGTTCGGGATGCGCAGGAAGCCGGCAGCTTGCTCAAAGGCCTTGTCGCCCAGCCGCGGCACCTGGCGCAATTGCTCGCGCTCGCTGAAGCGTCCATGGGTATCGCGATAGCTGACAATACTGGCGGCGATACCGGCGGACAGGCCGGAAACGCGCGTCAACAGCGGCACCGACGCGGTGTTGAGATCCACCCCCACACCATTGACGCAATCCTCCACCACCGCGTCGAGGCTGCGCGCCAGCCGCGCCTGGTTCACGTCGTGCTGGTATTGGCCCACACCGATCGACTTGGGATCGATCTTGACCAATTCGGCCAAGGGGTCCTGCAGGCGACGCGCGATCGACACCGCGCCGCGCAAGCTGACGTCGAGTTCCGGAAACTCGCGCGCGGCGAATTCGGACGCGGAATACACCGAGGCGCCGGCCTCGGACACGATGATTTTCGACAGCCCGGCCTCCGGCAACGCCGCCATCAGATCGGCGACCAGGCGTTCGGTTTCACGCGAAGCCGTGCCATTGCCGATGGCGATCAACTCAACCCGATGCGCGCGCACCAGTGGTGTGAGCAGCGCAAGCGAGCCGGCCCAGTCGCGGCGCGGCTCGTGCGGGTAAATGGTGGCGGTGGCGGCCAGCTTGCCGGTGGCGTCAACCACCGCCACCTTGACGCCGGTACGCAGGCCCGGATCCAGACCCAGCGTAGGGCGCTGGCCGGCGGGTGATGCCAGCAGCAGGTCCTTGAGGTTGGTGGCGAACACGCGGATCGCCTCTTCCTCGGCGCGCTCCCGCAGCGCGCCCATGAGCTCGGTTTCCAGGTGCAGCGCGATCTTCACGCGCCAGGCCCAGCGCACCGAGTCGGCCAGCCACTTGTCGGCCGGCCGACCGCTGTCGCGCACGGCGAAGCGCGCGGCGATGCGCTGCTCGCAGGGATTGTGCGGCGCGCTCCAGTCGGGGCGTTCTGCTTCGCTGTCCAGCCGCAGGACCACCGACAGCACTTCTTCGCGGCGACCGCGAAACATGGCCAACGCGCGATGCGAAGGCACGCGGCCAAGAGGCTCGTCGTAGTCGAAATAATCGGCGAACTTGGCGCCGGACTCGGCCCGGCCTTCGACCAGTTTCGATTGCACCACGCCATGCTCCAGCATGTATTCCCGCAACGCTGCCAGCAGATCGGCATCTTCGGCGAAGCGTTCCATCAGGATCTGGCGCGCGCCATCGAGCGCAGCCTTGGCGTCCGGCACGCCGGGGTGGTCGATATCGTCAGGGGTTTTGAACGGCGCACGCAAATAGCCCGCTGCCTCCGATTGCGGATCAAGCGATGGCGCGCAGAGCAAGGCGTCGGCCAGCGACTCGAGCCCGGCTTCGCGCGCGATCTGGGCCTTGGTGCGGCGCTTTTGCTTGAAAGGCAGGTACAGGTCTTCAAGCCTCGCCTTGTCTTCGGCGGCCTCGACGCTGGCGCGCAGTTCGGGTGAGAGCTTGCCTTGCGCATCAATCGCAGCGAGCACCGCGTCGCGCCGGTCTTCAAGTTCGCGTAAATAGGCCAAGCGCGCTTCGAGTGTACGCAGCTGGGTATCGTCGAGTTCGCCGGTGACCTCCTTGCGATAGCGTGCGATGAAGGGAACGGTGGCACCTTCGTCAAGCAGGCGCACGGCAGCTTGTACTTTGACTACGGCGACAGCAAGTTCGTTGGCGATACGTTTTTCAATTGGCGGCAGGGTCATCGGAGGATTGTCGGGATGATCAGGCGTGGTCGCCCGATATTGATCGGATCGCGTCGCAGTACGCCTGCCCATGGCAGCCGCCGCGACGCACGGGCATCGAGGGTTTTAACTGCACGCCGGGTTTCAAGCCAGGACGCCAATTGTCGAGCAGACATGGGGCGCGGGCTTGGCTCAAGTTCAAGGAGAAATCTGGCGCGCCCGACACGATTCGAACGTGTGACCCCTGCCTTCGGAGGGCAGTACTCTATCCATCTGAGCTACGGGCGCGTGGGGACATGATTGTATCGGTTAACCGGAAGCTTCGCGGGTGATCGCGGTGTGTTCACGCGTCCGGCGCGGCTTGCGCGATCGCTTTCAAATGCTCGCGCAGCCGCTATTTCCCGGCACTGTTCGAAGGACCTGCTGGGTTCCCTGGCCGACTGCGGTGTTGACCTGAACGTTCCTCGCCTGTGAGTGATCAACGGCTCGAAAGCGCTGCGCTCGGCCATCGAGCAGCGCTGCGGCGATGCCGCGCATGTCCAGCGCTGCCGGATCCACAAGATCCGCAATGTCACAGAACGCCTGCCCAAGGCGAAAGCGCGGCTGCAGTGAGCGCAATGAGGGTTTGAATCATCTGCATACGTTACCGGATTTTGTCGTCAAGACAGTGGCGTCCAAATGCCGTCACGAGATTGACATCGATTTCAAAAAAGTTTCTATAGATTCGTCACTGATTGTTGTTGGCGGTGGGCGCAAGCCGACGCCAGCGCTATCCTGGTCGCGCCAAAGTCCTCGAAACCGAGCTGAAACGTGTCGAAATGGTGGACCATCGCATGAGTCGCGGCTGTCGCGCCACGCCATGGTGGCTTCGTTCGGGTTCATGTGCGCATCCGACATGAAGCTGCCATTGGGATCGTAGGCACCGATCGACAACAGCACAGCCTGCGAAAATTCCCGATTGCATCACCACAAACGGAGCGCCCGGAATACTGGAATTCAAGGCGCATCTCGACCGCCGCGTGCGCGTGAAAGTGCGATGTTCGTGCCGCACACGGTTCCGTAGACTCACACTTGACCAGGGTCTCGTCTTTGCTGTACAGTCCGTACGTAATTGGAGTGAAAATGGCAAACCAACACTCGATCGGCGCTGAAGAAGCGCGCAGACTTTTTCCGGCGCTGGTCGATAGCGCCAGCCGTGGCAAGACCACCATCATCACCAAACGCGGCAAGCCGTTCGCAGCAGTGGTGCCGGTGGCGCAAGTGCGCGCGCGCGCGCGGGCGGGTGAGCGCTTCGTTGATTTAAGCGGCACCGGCAAGGGGCTCTACGGCGACGCCGCAAAGTATGTAGACAAACTGCGGGCGGAATGGGATTGAGTGCGCTGTTCGGTCTCACTGAAGGTGCGCGCGTCACCATCGACAGCGCGCCCCTGATCTATTTCCTCGAAGGTCACAGGACATTCAAGCCGCTTTACGCGCCGCTGTTTCAGGCAGAAGCAGATGGGCTGTTTGAGTTTGTCATTGCGACAATCGCCGTCGCCGAAGTGATGACCGGCCCGCTCAGATCGGGAGATGAAGCGCTGGCGAACCGCTATCGGCGCGCGTTGTCGCAATGGGAGGTCGTCCCGCTTGATATTGACCTGGCGGCGCTCGCAGCCCGTTTGCGCGTAAGCCACAAGCTGAAATTGCCCGACGCCATCCATGCCGCCACCGCGATTTCGACTGGCTCAGTCGCGTTGGTCACTCACGATCGCGATTTCTCGGGACTCAAAGGCATGCGCATCATCAATGCCGGTGTTTGACGGCAGCCGCGCTTTTGGTCCCAGTCAAAGAAGCGCTGGATGAAAACGTTAAGGCGTTTCATCTGAAGACCCAAGCAGGCGCAAAGCCGCATGAAAATGCTGGCCAAGATGGAAGATCTGGCGCCGGCGCATGCCTCATCGCCCTTCTCGTTCGAGTTCCGGGAGCCGTTTGCCACCCCCAATCCGTTGCTGGTAATGGAAGACGGCTTCGCCGGCTACACGCTTGACGACAGCGGCAAGAAGGCGATCGTCTGCAACATCAAGCTCTCGCTCACCCAGGACCTGCGCATCGACCTGTTGGGCATCAACGGCGCCGACGATCCCACCAACCACCTGGACCTGCAAATCCGCGAGGTCTCGACCGTGGCATTGGCGCAGTTCGAGGGCACGCTGGTGCTGGTCTCGCACGACCACCACCTGCTGCGCGCCACCACCGACGAATTCATGATCGCCGTCGAAGGCGCCTTGAGCCCCTTCGACGGCGACCTCGAACTGCCCCGCCACTCACCGGCGCCGCACGCCAGGAGCAAAAGCGCGCCGATGCGCAGGAACGCCAGCGCCGCGGCGACCTCGCCAAACCGCTTGCGACACGAATCAAGCGCCTGGAGGAGCAGATCGCCAAGCTCACCGCGCGCGAAGCCGAAATCGACAAGCAACTGGCCGGCACGGCCATCTATGAGGAAGCGCAGAAAGAAGCGCTCAAGGCGCTGATGCTCGACTAGGCCCAGGCGGCCAAGGAACTCGCGCTTGTCGAGGAGGAATGGCTGGAGAAGCAGGCGGAGCTGGAGGCCTTGCAAGCGGCCTGATGACCAGCCGGTTCAGGCACGATGCATCGCCAGCCACTGCGCTGGCGTATGCGCGCGCACCGGACTGTGCGCGAAGTCCCGCAAGTTTCGAGTGATGATGGCATCCGCACCCGCCATCGAGGCCGCCTCGGCAAGCACCGCATCCTCGAAATCGGGCGCCTTGCTTTTCAATGCGCCGTCCAGCACCGCGCGCGTCACCGGCGCGACTTCGAACAGGGTCAGCAACATGCGTATCTGCCGCGCCGCCTCGACTTTGCCGACCGTCTTTGCCGCGAGATAGGCAAGCGTGGTGATAGTGGTGGCGCACAACAGGCCTGTCATCGCATTGCGTTCCACCATGTCAAAGACCGCCTCGGCATCGCCCACGAAGGACTGACGTGCCTGCAGCATGTCGAGCACGACATTGGTGTCGAGCATGACTCTCACAAGTGCTTCTTCTCAAGGTGGGTGCGGTAGTCGTCGCGACCGGGCAATGCCCCGGTGGCGCCGCTTGGCCGCAGTGCGCCACGCAGCGCGGCGGTGATGGGTCCGGATACCTTGCGTGGTGCATCGATCCCGGTGTGCGCCTCCGCGGGAGCCTTGGACCCGGGCGCCAGATGGGCGAAGTAGTCGGCTACAAGTTGCGACAACGAGCGGTCCTGTTCCAGCGCATAAATCTTGGCGCGTTCGATCAGCGCCGCATCCAGGCGCAGGGTGAGCTTGGTCGGATCGGACATGCGACACTCCTTGACGTACAAAACAATAGATATTGTACGTCAACCGTTTTTGCTCGCACGCCCCGGAAAACGAGATCGCCAAGCAACTTGATGCCGGCCTGTCAATAGACCATATTCATTCCACCCCGACTTTCGCAGGTGACACCGTACGTTAAGCCACGCAAGTCAAGTCCGTCAATTACCTCAAGGCCAACGCCGCCTTAGTGTTGACCCATCTCGCCGAAGCGCGCGAGCCCATGCTGATCACCCAAAACGGGGAAGCCAGGGCCGTGCTGCAGGACGTTGTTTCCTACGGACAAACCCAGGAAAGCCTGGCCTTGCTCAAACTTGCAATGCCCTGAATCGCCCATCGCGGTGATTTCGTCATCCGCAGACGCGGCCGACGTGCGGCGGGCGTTCGCCGCCGGTGCGCGCGGCTACATCCCCAAACCTGATATCCAGGGCAACTTCACCAACAACGGCACGGTCAGTGGCTCCGGCGGCGCCCTCTCCAAAAACGGCATTGAAATTCCCGTCCGTACGCGCAAACGCGGTATCGGGTAGGGCGAAACTTCCGGCTGGCCGCCTTTCACACGCCTTCTCCACAGTGAAATCAGGGGCAAACGCGGCTATACTTCAAGGTTTCGCTAGCCCCATTTCCAACATGTCGTTGTCGGCTTTTACCGGCACCTGGAATCACCGAAAGGACGCCTCATGAGCGAGGACCATCAGCACGAAACGCCGATCAAGACCCCCAAGCAACTCATCATTGTGATCGTCGCTTCGTTTGTCATCCCGATCGTCCTGATCGTGATGCTGGTGTCGTTGGTCACTGGCGGCAAGAAAGTCGACGTACAGGGCATGGCTCTCAAGCCCGAATCGATCGCCGAGCGCATCAAGCCGGTGGCCGCCGTAAACCTGAAGGCCGCTGATGGCCCCAAAGTTTTCTTGAGCGGCCAGGAGGTCTACGCCCAGAACTGCAAGGCCTGTCATGAAAGCGGTGCGGCCAATGCGCCCAAGATGGGCGATACCGCCGCTTGGGCACCGCGCCTGAAGCAGGGCTACGACACGCTGATGAACCATTCGATCAACGGCATCCGGGCCATGCCGGCACGCGGCGGCAACGGCGATCTTTCGGATTACGAAATGGCGCGCGGCATTGTGTACATGACCGCGTCGGCCGGCGGCACCTTCAAGGAGCCGACCGCGCCGGCAGCCCCCGCTGCCCCCGCTGGTGCACCTGCCGCTGGAGCCGCAGCCACAGCGGCGCCCGCCGCTGCGGCACAAGCGGCAGTTGTCGTTGCATCCGCCGCGCCTGCCGCAGCCGCACCGGCCAAGGCGGGCGATGGCAAGGCCTTGTACGAAACCGCTTGCATGGCCTGCCACGCCGCCGGCGTGGCCAACGCGCCCAAGCTGGGCGACAAGGCAGCCTGGGCACCGCGCATGAAGAGCGGCATGGAAACCCTGTATACCAGTGTGCTCAAGGGCAAGGGCGCGATGCCGCCCAAGGGCACCGCCATGAGTGCTTCGGACGCCGAAATCAAGGCGTCCGTCGACTACATGGTGAGCTCGGTCAAGTAAAGACCTGCTCGCCAGATTCGAACGGCGCCTGCGGGCGCCGTTTTTGTTGGTGCCAGCAACTGCAAAACGGCTCACCGAGCTGCCAGGCCTTCAGATTTCCAGCGGGTCGACCTCGATATGCCAGCGCAGGCTGGCCGGCGCATTTGCTGCAATCCAGGCAAGCCAGCGCGCCAGGAATGCCTGCAGGGCGGGGCGCGATGGCGACTCGACCATCAGTTGGGCACGTTCCACGTTCATCAGGCGCGTCAACACCATCGGCACCGGGTCGTAGATCATGATGCCATCCGCTGCGACGTCGGCCTTGGCCGCTTGCTTGAGAAAACTCAAGCCCGCTTCCAGTTTTTTGGCCTCCACCCGCAACATCGCCTGGAACGCCGCCGGCGGCAGGCCGGCGGCCTCGCGTTCGGTCAACAGGCTCATGGCAAAGCCGTCGTAGTCGCCGGCGACCACTGCGCGAAACAGCGGGTGATCCGGCTTGCGCGTCTGAATCAGCACCAGGCCGGGCTTGCCGGCACGGCCGGCGCGACCGGCCACCTGGGTCAACTGCGCATATAACCGCTCGCTGGCGCGAAAATCTGCACTGAACAGCGCCGCATCCACATTGACCGCCGCAACCAGGGTCAGGTTCTTGAAGTCATGCCCCTTGGCCAACATTTGCGTGCCGACCAGAATATCGGCCTCGCCCGCATGCACCAGGTCGAACAGCGCTTCCGCCGCGCCCTTGCGGCTGGTCGAATCGCGGTCGATGCGCAGCACCCGCGCATTGGGGCAGGCTTCGGCCAGGTGCACTTCAAGACGCTGCGTACCCTGCCCATAGCCGCGAATGTCCACATTGCCGCAGGTGGGGCAGCCAAGCGGCACGGCTTCGGCGAATCCACAGTGGTGGCACATGAGGGTACCGCCAGTCGACAAGCCGCGGCGGCGATGCAATACCAGGTAGGCCGTACAACGTGTGCAAGCACTCACCCAACCGCAAGAGGCGCAGGACAGGACCGGCGCATAACCGCGCCGGTTGAGGAACACCAGGCTTTGTTCACCGGCATCGACGCGGCTCTTGATCGCATCCCAGATCGGCGCGGCGATGCCGTGCTCGGCACGTGCGGTATTCAGGTCGATGATGCGTACTTCAGGCAGCACCGCGTCGGTTACGGCGCGACTTTTCATGACCAGGCGTTCGTAACGCCCCGACTGTGCATGGGCGAAGGTTTCAAGCGAGGGCGTGGCGCTGCCCAAGACGATGGGAACGCCCTCGTTTTTGGCGCGATACACCGCCAGATCGCGCGCCGAATAGCGCATGCCCTCCTGCTGCTTGAACGAGGGGTCGTGCTCCTCGTCAACCACGATCAGGCGCAGGCGTGGCAATGAGGCCAGCACCGCCAGGCGAGTACCGAGCACGATGTCGGCCACGCCGGTGTGCGCGAGCAGCCAGTGATGCGTGCGCTCGCTTTCACTTAAAGCGCTGTGCATCGATACGATGACACTAGCCGGGAAACGCTGCCTGAAATGCTCCAGCAAACGTGGTGTGAGGTTGATCTCGGGCACCAGCACCAAAGCCTGGCCGCCCAGGGCAAGCGCGCGCGCGGTCAACTGCAGGTACACCTCGGTCTTGCCGCTCCCGGTCACGCCGTGCAGCAAACTGGCAAGAAAGCGCGCTGGGTCAAGCGCTGCCGCGACTGCGGCAACCGCAGCGGACTGCTCTTGATTGACTGCGGGCGAGGCGCCCACTTCGAGCGGCGCAGTTCCGGCGCATTGCACCAGGCCGGCTGCCTGCCAGGCCTCGAGGTAAGCCAGGGCCTTGGGGGATTGGCTGACCAGTTCAAAGCCGAAACAAGGCCCGGCGGCAAGTCGGGCCGCCATCGCCGCGCGCGCATGATCACGCTTGGTAAACACCGGCAGCAAGCCGTGCCAGGAAAAGCGCTGCCACAGCGCCGGGGCCAGCGCCTTTTGGGCCTTGAGGCCGGCGGGCAAGGCCGCGCCGATCGCGTTGCCCAACGGGTGCTGATAGTAGCCGGCGCAAAAGCGCAGCAATTCAAGCCAGGCCACTGGCAGAGCCGGCACATCCGCAAGCACACGCGCCGGTTTGATGCGCGCCAGGTCGACCGCCGGCACGACATCGGCTTCCACCACAACCCCGACCAGAGTTCGGGGCCCGAACGACACGGCGACGCGGCAGCCCAGCAAGCCAGCGGCGCTGTCGACCGCATAGTCATACAGCGCCGCCACCGGTACTTCGAGCGCAACTCGTACAAAGGGCATCGGACCGGGGCGCTTTTTGGCGGCGTTTCTGACTGATTTCGGGCCGCGATGAGGCGCTTAAATCAGGCGATTGTTAAGGTAAAAGGTTAAAAACTATTGCTAAGGCAATGGTGGCTCTAGGGCTTTGATGGTGTTCACAAAACCTGTGGATAAGTTTGTTGAAAACCCCCCATCAAGGCTACGCAACCCTCGGCGGGAAAAGGACTTTTCCTGGATCGCACATATTTCTTGCGTTACAGGATTCGTTTATTTTCAATGACTTATGGATGCCCGGCGATTCCGACATTGCGGCAGCGCAACGATCCCGTGCGCTACCAAAAAATGTGCATAAGTCAAGTGTTTTATTGCTTGAATTCGGCGCGCCCGAAGCCCGCTTCCAAAGCCGCTTTGCGCGCCCGCGGTTTGCAAAGCGGCTATGGCTGCCACTTTCCGGACCACTGCCGCGCAAACCCTTGTGCCAAGCCAATCGCGGGGGCGCCAAACATGCAAATTGATGCCAACAGCACAAACTCAACGGCCTGCATGGTATTGCGGGCTCAACTCGTGCACGGCCGCCACCAGCGCACCGGCATGCTCGGGCGGGGTGAATTGCGATATGCCGTGCCCCAGATTGAACACGTGGCCTGATCCGTGGCCGTATGAGGCCAGAATGCGCGCCACTTCGGCACGAATCGCCTCGGGCGCGGCAAACAAGGCTGTGGGATCGAAGTTGCCCTGCAAGGCCACCTGATGCCCCACTCGCGCACGCGCGACCGAGAGCTCGATCGTCCAGTCCAGCCCCACGGCATCGCAACCGCTTGCCGCCATGTCTTCCAGCCACAGGCCACCGCCCTTGGTGAACATCACCACCGGCACGCGCCGGCCTTCGCGTTCGCGCGTGAGGCCGGCTATCACGCGCTTCATGTAGGCCAGCGAAAAAGTCTTGTAGGCGGCCGCCGAGAGTGACCCGCCCCAGGTATCGAACAGCATCACCGCCTGTGCGCCGGCCGCAATCTGCGCATTCAGGTACGCGGTCACCGCGTCGGTGTTGACTTCGAGGATGCGATGCATCAGGTCGGGCCGCTGGTAGGCCATGGTCTTGACGGTACGGTGATCCGGGCTGCCGCCGCCTTCGACCATATAGCAGGCCAGGGTCCAGGGGCTGCCGGAAAAGCCGATCAACGGCACCCGGCCGCCCAGCGCACGGCGGATCTGCCGCACCGCGTCGGTGACGTACCCGAGCGTGGCGCCCATGTCCGGTACGGCCAGTTTGGCGACCGCCGTTTCATCGCGCACGGTGCGCTCGAACCTGGGCCCTTCGCCGTCGGCAAAGTAAAGGCCCAGGCCCATGGCATCAGGCACGGTGAGGATGTCGGAAAACAGGATCGCGGCGTCCAGCGGAAAGCGCTCCAGTGGTTGCAGCGTCACCTCGGTGGCGTAGTCCGGATTCTTGGCCAGGCCCAGAAAAGAGCCGGCGCGCTTGCGCGTGCCGTTATATTCGGGCAGGTAGCGTCCGGCCTGGCGCATCAACCATACCGGGGTGTACGCGGTCGGCTGGCGCAGAAGGGCCCGCAGCAGGGTATCGTTCTCGAGCGCGACAGCTTCAGCCATTCTTGGTGACCGCATGCCCGCCAAAGCCCTGGCGCATCTTGGCCAGCAATTTCGCCGGATAGTCGTTGCCGCCCTGGGTGGCAAATCGCATCATCAGCGCCAGGCTCATCACCGGCGCCGGCACACCCTGCTCGACAGCTTCGATCGCGGTCCAGCGGCCCTCGCCCGAATCGGGCACATGCGGGGCGATCGCGGCGATGCCGGCGGGGTCCTTGAGCGCCTCGGCGGTCAAGTCGAGCAGCCACGAGCGCACCACCGAGCCGTGCCGCCACAATTCTCCGATGGCGGCCAGGTCGAGCGCGAATTCCTTCTTCGCATCCATCAGCGCAAAGCCCTCGGCTATCGCCTGCATCATTCCGTATTCGATGCCGTTGTGGACCATCTTGGTGAAGTGGCCGGCCCCGGCCGGACCGGCATGCAGCCAGCCGGTATCGGCCGCCGGCGCCAGCAGGCGCAGGTAGGGCTTGAGGCGATCGATCGCATCCTGGGCACCACCGGCCATCAGGCAATAGCCATTGGCCAGGCCATGCACGCCACCGGACACGCCGCAATCGACGAAGCCCAATCCGTTGCGCTTGAGGGTGGCGGCGCGACGCACCGAATCCTTGTAGAAGCTGTTGGCACCGTCAATGATCACATCGCCTTCAGAAAGCAGCGGCTGCAGTTGCGCGATAACCGCTTCGGTCGCTTCCCCCGCCGGCAGCATCAGCCATACCAGGCGCGGCGCTTCGAGATGGTCGACCAGGTTCGACAGCGAACTGGCGGCGAACGCGCCAAGCTCGGTCGCCAACGCAGCAACCGTTTGCGCATCACGGTCAAACAGCGCCGCGCGCACGCCGCCCAGCGCCATGCGCCGCGCCATGTTGGCGCCCATTTTTCCCAGGCCGATCATTGCGAACGAGGTCATGGTTGCGATCCTTTCAAGTGAAACAGCCGGTGCGACAAAGGAAACACCGAACCAGTCCGCAGGTTGAGAAGGTCGCTCTCGCAAGATGTTGCATCGATACGACTCTTCGTTCGCGAATCCGTATTCCAGGGACTTGTTCAGCGTTTTCCAAAAGCAAACGCGCTATTCTACCGTGCGCGTTTTCCCCCTTTTCCACAAGAAACCCAATGAGACAAAGCATCGGCCTGATCGGGCCTGGCGCCATGGGCTTGGGCATCACCCAGGCCCTGGTGCGAGGCGGCTTCGAGGTGTTCGTGCGCGACATCGACCCCGCGCGCAACGCGCTGGCGCGCGCCAGCGCGGCTACTGTGTGCGTCTCCCCGGCCGCAGTGGCCGCTTGCACCGATATCGTCATCACCGTGGTGGTCGATGCCAAACAGACCGACCTGGTTTGCTTCGGCCCGGCCGGCTTGACGGCAGCTTTGAAACCCGGGGCGATCGTGATTCTCTGCTCGACTGTCGGCCCGGCCTATGCCACTGACTTGGCCGCACGGCTGGCCGAGCGCGGCATCACGCTGCTGGATGCGCCGATCTCGGGCGGCCCGGCGCGCGCCGCGGCCGGTACCATGAGCATGATGATCTCCGGTGCCGCCGAAGCGCTCGCACGTTGCGAGCCCATGCTCAAGGCCATGAGCGACAAGCGCTACATCATCAGCGAGAAACCCGGGGACGGTTCGCGCATGAAACTGGTCAACAACCTGATGGCCGCCATCAACCTGGTGGGTGCCGCCGAAGCGTTTTCGCTCGGCATCAAGGGGGGGCTGGACCCGCACAAGATCTACGAAGTGATGATGGGCAGTTCCGGCCAGAGCTTCATGGGCGGCGACCGCATGAAGCGCGTGATCGAAGGTGAGCGCAGCGTAACCGCGGCGGTGCCGATCCTCACCAAGGATGTGGGGCTGGCGCTGGAGATCGGCAAGCAGCACTATTTCCCGCTGCCGCTGGGCGCGGCGGCGCACCAGGCCTTGCTGGCCACAGTGGGCATGGGCTTCGACCAAGAAGATGACAGCGCGGTGATCCGTTTTTATCAGGCCTTGTCAGGCATCGAATTGCCCACCGGAGACAAATCATGAGATCGATATCCCTTGTTACCCGCCTGCTCGCCGCGCTATTGGTTTGCGCAAACCTTGCCGCCCATGCGCAAACCTGGCCCACGCGCCAGATCCGCTTCATCGTGGCCGCCCCCGCCGGCAGCTCGCTCGACGTGATCGTCCGCAGCTTGAGCGACCGCCTCAAGGACAATCTCGGCCAGCCGATCGTGATCGAGAACCGTCCGGCCGCCGGCGGCACCCAGGCCACCGACGCGGTCGCCAAGTCCGCCGCCGACGGCTACACCCTCTTGATGTCGTTCAACGGGCCGCTGGCGTTCGCGCCCTTTCTCTATCCGAAGCTGCCCTACGACCCGATCAAGGACCTGGCGCCGGTGGTTATCACCACGGTGCAGCCGAACCTGTTGGCGGTCTCGGCCGACCTGCCGGTGAGTTCGGTGAGCGACTTGGTGACCTGGATGAAAGCACGGCCCGGCAAACTCAGCTATGCCTCGGTCGGCAACGGCAGCTCATCGCACCTGACCATGGAATACCTGAAGTTGCTGACCTCGACCTTCGCGGTGCATATCCCGTTCAATGGCGCGCCGCCGGCCGTGCTGTCGGTTTCGAGCGGCGATACCCAGGCGCTGTTCACGGTGCCCACGGTGATCATGCCGCAGGTGAAGGCAGGTCGCATGAAAGCCCTGGCTGTCACCGGCAAGACCCGCTATGCGCTGTTGCCCGAGGTGCCGACGGTGGCCGAGTCGGGCATCAAGGAATTGGCGGCGTTCGAAGCCAGCGCGTGGAACGGCATTCTGGTGGCCGCCGGCACACCGCGTGACATCGTGATGCGCCTGAATGCCGAGATCAACAAGGCCTTCGCCGACCCGGCAATTCGCCAGCGCCTGCAGGCCGGTGGCCTGGATCCGGCCGGCGGCACACCCGAGGCGTTTGCCAAGCTGATGGCTGACGAAGCACAAAAGTGGGCGCCGATCATCAAGCGCACCGGGGCGCGGCTGGATTGATTATCCTGAGGAAACACTGACCAACGGGCTGACCAATCCCAGGAGATCCGGCGTGTGGGTCTCACAATGCCGGGTGCGCCAGCGCCGCACCAGACGCGGCCCTGCCAACGCGCGCGGCGACTGCCGGCATGACTTCCCGCGCAAACAGCGTCATCGAGCGCTCGACCAGACCCGGGTCGAGGGCACCAAAATTGTGCAGTGTCGCCACATGGCGTATACCCATCGCATGCAACTGGCACATTTTCGAAGTTACCGTCTCGACCGAGCCGAACAGGCAGATGCCGTTGGCGATGATGTCTTCGTACAGATGCTTTTTCGCATACAGCCGCGTATCGACGTATAGCTCGTAGGCCGCCTTGCATTGCGCACGTGCTTCCGCATCGCTGTGCGCCACATAGGCATGCAAGGTGAACACGTGATCGTCGTCGTCGGCAGCCAGCCCGGCTTCAGCGCGCCCGCGGCGATACTCCTCCAGCATCAGGCCGATGTCGGCAAAGTCCTTGCACGAGGCGTAGGGCACGGTGAAGATGCGGTCGCCCTGCTTGCCCACGTGGTAGGCCGCTTCGCGCGCCAGCACCGCCACGTGAATCGGCGGCACCCGGCCCTCGAACGGGAGCACGTTGAGCGCCACCTTTTCGCTCTTCGAGAATTGGCCCTGGTAGCAGAGGGTCTCGCCTGCCATCAGGCGCTTGACGATATCCAGGTTCTCGTTGAAGCGGTCGCGCTTCTCGCGCGGGTCACGGTCATAGCCTACGAACTCGTGCGCCAGGTAGCCCGAACCGACACCGAACACCAGGCGCCCGCCGGAAAGGGTATCGACCATCGAATAGGTTTCGGCGATGCGTCGTGGATCATGAAAAGTGAGTATCGAAATCGCGGTGCCGAGGCGGATGCGACTGGTGCGCTGCGCCAGAGTCGCCAGCATCACCGCCGGGTCAGGCACCACGCCGTACTCGTGAAAATGGTGTTCGGCGCAGAAAAACGTGTCGTAGCCCAGGGTTTCGGCCAAGGCGCAATGGCGCATCACCTGGCCGTAGAGTTCCGGCAATGTTCGCGCAAGGCGCGGGTGATGGTCATTGACCGAAAACAGGGAATAGCGCATCGGCATGGTCGGGGTCATCATGTAATCTCGGTCAATCGCACCAGACACGCCGAACCCGGTGTCTTGCATGGCGCACATTTTCGCTCAATTCACCGCCCGCGATAACCGGGTCCGGAGTCACGAAATGCGCCTGACCTCGGCCACGATGCGCTCAAGGCGCTCGACGTCCGGCAGCACCAGCGCATGACCGTCGCGCTCAACCAGGCCTTCCTTGACCATGGCCGAAATTTCGCGCGTGACCTGTTCGCGGTAGGTACTGACGCGGGCGGCGATGTCGACATGGGTGGGCATGGGATCGAGCCTGGCCCGGTTGTCAGCCACCCCGGCTTCGCGCGCCAAGCGCAGCAACTCGGCGTGTACGCGGTTTTGCACCCCCAGCGCACTGACTTCGAATACCCGGTCGGACAGTTCGCGCACCATGCCCACCAGCGACTTGCGCATCCAGTGGGCCGCCGTGGGCACCTCGCGCAGTATCTGGTGGAACAGACCTTCGCTCATCGAGGCAACCAGGGTTTCTTCAAGCGTGATCACGTCGGCGGAGCGAGCGGCGCCATCAATGGCAGCCAGCACGCCGATCGCGCTGCCCGCACCCAGATCCTTGTAGGTGACTTGGCGCCCTGAAGAGGTGGAAACGGTCACCCGCACCCGGCCACCGACGATCAGGTGGACCTCGCGGTCAAGCGCATCGCGTGACACCAGGTGCAAGCCGGCCGCCATCCGCTTCCAGGCGAACTGGGGGGCCAGTTCGCTAAGCCGGGCCGCACTGACTTGCGCAAACATCTCGATACCACGCAAGCCGACGATTGAAGGTAGGACTGTCATCGCTTGTTCGCTCCGATTCGCCGCGGCACAGTGGCGCCGTCATGGCGGCAACGCGGGTAGGACTGGCAAGCCCGTGCGCGCCGCTGGCCGGTACTTTAGCCCTGGTTCGACCCGACGGTGCGTTTACGCACCGGCAAGCGCGCCTGCCCCCTTTGGGAAAAAGGGGCAGGCGCCTATCAATGAGCCATCGCCAACGCGGGATGCCAAAAAACCCGCAGACTGGCGTGTTTCACGGCCCACCAGAGCGAAGGAAACCAAAATGAACACCGACAAAATCATGATTACCGCCATCGTCGCATTCGGCATCGCCGCCGGCGCAGCACTTGCCGGCGGCGCAGCCGATCACTCCAGCTGGAAGCCGGGGCTGATCCCGTTTGGCACCACAGTCGTGGTTGGCGACCCGCTAGCCGACCACAACTCGCTGTTGCAACTGCCAGACGCCTACCACCAACTGCTTGGCATATAAGCATGCCGACGCGGCAGCGGCGCCAATCGCCGCCTGCAAAGCCAAAGGCGCCGGCATTCACTCGGGCGCAACGTTGGCATCGCGCAGCACCTTGCCCCACTTCGGTATCTCGGTCTTGATTATTTCCGCGAACTCTTCGGGCGTGGTGGCCACCAGTTCCACCCCCTGCGGCGCGAAGCGCTCGCGCAGCGCCGCCTGGCGCGATACACGGGCAAACTCCGTCGACAAGCGCGCCACGATCTCGCGCGGCGTGCCGGCCGGCGCCACCCAGCCAAACCAGATCGTCGCCTCATAGCCGGGCAGGTCGCCAGCCTCGGCCATGGTCGGCAATTCGGGGGCCGATGAACTGCGTTTGGCGCTGGTCACAGCCAGTGCGCGCAGCTTGCCGGCACGCACCTGTGGCAGCGCTGATACGCCGGCATCGAACATCAGGCTCACCTGGCCACCGATCACATCGGTCAATGCCGGGGCGCTGCCCTTGTAGGGCACATGGGTCATGTCGAGCCCGGCCATCGAGCGAAACAGTTCACCGGCCAGATGAATCGAGCCGCCCTGGCCAATGGAGGCGAAGCTGAGCTTGCCGGGTTGCGCGCGGGCCAGCGCAATCAATTCACGCACCGTGGCAGCCGGCACTGCGGGGTTGACCACCAGGTACAGCGGCGAGAAAAACGCCATCGATACCGGCGCGAAGTCACGCGCCGGGTCGTAGCTCATTTTCTTTTGCGAGTTGACGTTGATGGCCAGGCTGGTGACGCTGCCCAGGAACAGGGTGTAGCCATCGGCGGGAGCCTTGGCCACCAGCTCGGCGCCGATCATCTGGCTGGCGCCGGGCTTGTTTTCAATCACGAAAGGCTGGCCCATTTGCAGGGCCATGCCTTGGGCCACGGCGCGGGTGACGGTGTCGCCAATGCCGCCGGGCGGGTAGGGCACCACGATCTTCACGGCCCGATTCGGATAGCCCTGGGCGCCGGCCAGAGGCAGGGCCAGGGCACAAGCCGCGAAGGCGAGTGCGCGCAGGCCATTGATTCGGGCGCCCCGCATCACAGCGTGCCCTCGATGGCGACGGAGGCGCGTCCGGCCCGATCGGCAAACCGTTGCAGCATCACGTCGGTGAACGCGACATCGCGCTGTGCCACCCAACTGCCGGAACGCAGCCGATAGGCCTCCGCGTCGCCCGCAACCGCCGGCGGCATGCCATCTTCAAGCGCCTTCGCCCCATCCAGCAGCACGCGGCGCAAGCGCACCAGCGCCGCGTCGGTGGGCGTGAGGTGCTCGGTGGTGCGGTCGGCGATCAGGCCCTGGCTGTCCTGGATCATCGCGTCCTGCTCGGAGACGCCGCGCACTCCGGTGAAGGTGCGGTGGCGCTGATCGTCGCGGTCGATGCGGTAGTCGTTTTCACGGCGCGAGAGCGGCACGTAGTCCGGCCCGATCTCGGCCAGCACACCGTGGCCGGCGGCAAGCTTGGTGCGCTCGGCCTCGGAGAGTGGCCGATCCGGATTCCAGGCATAGGTGTAAATCCAGCATTCGGTGTCGGAAATCGGCACCCAGGTCTGGCCCTGATAGTTCTCGCCCGGCAGCGCGTTGGGGGCAAGGCTGTGGTTGGGCAGCAGATACTGGCTGATGCGCCAATAGAGGTCGTCGCCGTCGGCATCGCGCGCGGCGCCGACGGCGAAGCCGGCGTCATGCTCGACGAAAGAGAAGCGCGGCCGCGAATCGTCGCGCATCCAGGTGAGGCGCTTCTGGTCGGCATTGGCATCCGGATGCAGCGCCTGCGCGACCTTGGGCGCCGGCATGTGCAGGAAGGAGAAATGCGCGGTGTCGAGCGCGCCCTCGAGCGATTGCGCCCAGTTGCACTGCTGCAGTTTTTTCGACACGTAGCGGTGCGACTCGGGCACCAGGCCCACCTCGAGCGCCGGCAGCGCCGGCAGCGTGTCGGGCGGCCCCATGTAGGCCCATACCATCTCCGCGAACTCGCGCGTCGGATAGGCCGTGATGCGGGTCTTGGCGCGCGATTCGCCGTGATAGGCGGCGCCGGCCGGTACATTCGGCATCTCGACGCAATTGCCTTCCAGATCGTATTTCCAGCCGTGGTACACGCAACGGATCGTCCCTTCCTCGTTGCGCCCAAAGAAGAGGTCGGCGCCGCGATGCGCGCACTTCGGCGCCATCAGGCCGACGCGGCCGTCGCCGACGCGAAAGGCGATCAGGTCTTCACCCATTACCTTGACGCGGGTCGGCGCGCCGTCCGGTTCCGGCAGTTGGCGCGAGAGCGCCACCGGCAGCCAGAAGCGGCGCAGGAAACGCCCCATCGGCGACTCCGGACCGGAGCGGGTGAGCAATTCGTTGTCGGCTGCGCTGAGCATGATCAGACCCCTTCACAAAACAGGGCCGGATGATCGCACAGCACCGCAACCCGTGCGCTGCCGCACGCTTCAGGCGGCGGACGACAAGACACCGGAGGCCGGCACGAGATTGACCCGGCTTTTGTGTCCGGCCGTCATGCCCGCGCCGGGAACATTCGGCTACCGGCAGGCACTCGCCGACACGCGCCGCGCGGCGGCTTTCCAAGATCCTTCCTTGCCAATTCGGAGGCCAACAGCATGGCGTGGCGTGCCAGCGCAATCGCCAGCCATGCTGTTGGCCTCCCGCAATTCGGCGTCAACATCGCGGCGCCGGCCATGCTGCGCTTCTGGCGCATGGGGGCGCGGACGGTTGGCGCCACGGGCGCCGCGCCGGCATCACCTTTGCAGATGCGCTTGACGGCCCGATGGATCAAGTCGATCAGGAGTTGGTCATCGGGTGTGCGGCCATGCCGCTGCTGATGGATGCCGTCGTTGAGGTCCGGCCGCAACACCGGGCGTACATAGACCTGCCGCAGCATCGGGGTACCGGCCGCGTCCAGTTCGCCATGCGCGATCAGCGACGCCATCGCGGTGCCATGTACCCGGTCCTTGGCCTCGTAGCCCGCCTCAAAACCGTCAGGGTCGTCGATGAGGAGGCGGCCGTCCAGCCAAGCGTGATTGGCAAGTGGCAGACCGTCGAGCAGTGCCACCACCGGCGGGCCAAGCGACGCCAGCGCCGGCGGTGGTTGGTCGACGATTTCCGCTTCGTTCATTCCAGCGACCAGGGACTGCGACCGCGGACGAAAGTACATGATTCGGTCCGAGGCCAGCAATGCCGGCACGTCACCCGCCAAGATCGCTTCGATGGCGGCGGCAGGCAATTCCACCAGCAGGCCGTGATAGGCAATTTCCGGGATTAGGGCGCTGCTGAGAGTGCTTCCGCCCAGCGATTGCACCAGGGTCAACACTTCCCGGCGCGCGGCAAGGTTCTTTGGCTCAGAAGCGTAGTACCAAGCCTCGATCTCGAAGCGCACCAATGGCATGCCGCTTTCGAGGTCGTCGCGCCAGTAGTGCTGGACATCCGCACCCGCGCGGTCGGTCGCGTCCCAGGTTCGAATGGTCCGCAGCTGCTTGAACAGGTTGCGGAACGGTGCAAGGCCGGAGTCGAACTTGGCATCCGGGTCTTGTTGGTACCGATTCCAAAGTGCGAGCAGCTGATTGAGCGCTTCCTGATTCGTGCCCAGCAAATACATGCGACCCAGAACCTGCTTTTGCCTGTCCTTCTCGACGAAAAAGTCCTCGTCAGGGTCGAACAGCTCGTCGGCCTTTTCCGCCAACCACTCCAGCCCCTCAACTTTCGCAACCGCTTTGGCAAAGTTCTGCAGGCTGCCGGCCACTTCAAGAACAAGTACAAGTTCAGGATTTTCGAGCGGTGCGGCGGCCTGAAGCCGCAGGCGTTTGGCCTCGAAGGTTTGTTGCAGTGTCGCGAACTGCGGTGCGATGCGGGCTCGCTGGCGCGCAGGCGGCGGAACGTTGACCCGGCCACCGCCGCCGCCAAGTCTCTCGCGCTCGGCCTGATCGGGCGCCGGAAACAGCAGAAGCGGAAGCGCTTCGTTCGCCATTCTTCGTGGCTATCGGCGGCCGCTACTGCTCAAGGGTAAAGCGACCCTGCCACTGCTTGACCCGCTCGCCGATGATGCGTTTCAAGTTTGCGTCGGGAAGGGCAAGCACATATCGGCGCTGGATGTCTTCGCAAAACTGCTCAAGATCCGAAAAGCTGGTCGCAGGGAGTTTCGCGGCAAGCGACTTCGGCAAAACGCCGAGCGGCGCTCCAAGACGCTTCTCCAGTCTTGCAAACCATTCTTCCTTTTGTGCAACCGTGGGTGCCGGCAATGAAAGCCGCAACTGGAACCGGCGCCACACCGCACGATCCAGTAGCTCGGCGTGATTGGTCGCGGTGACAACGACCACGTGGCTCGGCAGGGCGTCGATCTGCAGCAGCAGGGAACTGACGACGCGCTTGATTTCGCCGGTTTCGTGCGTGTCGCCGCGCTCCTTGCCGAGCGTGTCGAACTCGTCGAAAAACAGGACGCACTGATGCGTGCGCACGAAATCGAACAGGCGCTTGAGGCGCCCGCTGGTTTCACCAAGGAAGCTGCCGATCACCGCTTCATAGCGGACCACGAATAGCGGGACCATCAGTTCGGTCGCGATCGCCTCCGCCAACGAGGTCTTGCCGTTTCCAGGCGCGCCGGACAACAGCACGCGATGCCGCGGCTCGACGCCGTAAGACCGCAGAAGGTCCTTGCGGTGTTGCTCCTCGACCAGTTCCCTGCAAGCGGCGACCACATCGCCATCGAGCAACAACGAATCGAGGCTGCGCTTCGGTTCCACTTCGTACAGCAAGCCACCATGGCCGCCGTCGAAGGAACGCACCACCTCGGAGGGGCGCGACAGCGGCTTCGGAGAGACGAGGTTTTCAACCAGCCGGTCGGCAAGCTGAAAGTGCTGCTTCGCCCGCTCCTCGGCGACCATCGCTTCGACGGTTGTCCGCAGGAGTTGCTGATCTCCCTGGCTACCCGCCTTTACCAAGCTAACGAGAAGGTCTAGCGGATTGCGCCCCGTCGCCCGTACACCGCATCGGAAATGTCGACACGCTCGCTGCAAGCGTGAGGATTCGAACAAGCCCGCTTGCTCGATTTCGCTGCGTTCAACGGTGTTCACGACGAACTTCTCCCGCAGTGCGGCATGCGGCATTGCTTGACACGCCGGGTGCGAGTGTGGAATTCTTCGAAATTGGTCAATTGGTCAGGCCAATTGGTCCGGATGCGCAAAGATGCGGCGTGCCGGGCCGATGCCCACGCCCGGCCGAACGCACAAAAACACAAACTGCGGCAGCACGAGGGCGAATCCCGTCATCCGGCGGGCGCGAAGCAACAGGGACATGCCTCTTACCAGCATCGAACCGAGCCGACTGTACCGGCAAATCGCCGAACAGTTGCGCACCATGATCGTCTCCGGCGAATATGCGCCCGGCACACGGCTGCCGCCGGAGCGCGAACTGGCGCAGCAACTGGGCGTGAGCCGCCCTTCGGTGCGCGAGGCCCTCATCGCGCTTGAGGTGGCCGGCCATGTGGACATCCGCATCGGCTCGGGCATCTACGCGCGGCGCCCGGATTCGATCGACGTGGGCAGCGCCCTGCAACAGGAGGAAGGACCGCTTGAGCTGACCCGCGCGCGCGCCGTGATCGAGCCGCAGGTGGCGGCGCTGGCGGCGAGGAACATCAAACGCGCCCAGCTTGACGGCATACGAGCCGCCATCGAGGAAATGGAAAGCGAGGCCGCTGCCGGGCGCATTCCGATCAACGGCGACCGCAACTTCCATGTGCGCATCGCCGAAGCTGCCGGCAACGGCGTCCTGGTCAACGTGGTGAGCCAACTCTTCGACGGCCGCACCAGCCCGTTGTTCTCCAAGCTGGCCGCGTATTTCGAGAACCCGAAGAGCTGGGCCGCGGCCATCGAGGAACACCGGCGCATCTTCCACGCCCTGGAAGCGCGCGCACCGGAAGAAGCCGCGCTGGCCATGCAAAGCCACATGCAGATGTCGCACAAGCGTTTTACCGCCGGCTGGCCAAAGCCCAAACGCAAGTCTCCACCAGCCACAACCCGACTTAACGGACACGACCCCAAATGAACCTCGTCAACTGCCGTATCCACAGCAAGGAAAAGATCGTGCTCGAAGCGCTGCCCGCGATCGAGCCAAAACCCGACGAGGTCTTGATACGCCTGGGCGCGGGCGGCATTTGCGGCTCCGATCTGCACTATTACTTCGAAGGGCGGGTCGGCAATTTTGTCGTCAAGGAGCCCCTGACCCCGGGCCACGAGGCATCAGGCGTGCTGGAAGCAGTGGGCAGCAATGTCAAGCACTTGGCCGCAGGCATGAAGGTCGCGATCAACCCCTCGCACCCTTGCGGGCGCTGCCCGGCTTGCCGTTCGGGGCGCGAAAACCTCTGCGAGCGCATGTTTTTTCTGGGCAGCGCGAGCGTGTTTCCGCATGCCCAGGGCATGTTTTCCGACTTGTTCATTCTGGGCGCACGGCAGGTGATGCCGGTCGATACCGATATCACCCTGGGCGAACTGGCTTTCGCCGAACCTTTCGCCGTCGGCCTGCATGCGGTGCAGCGTGCCGGCGGCAACCTGACAGGCAAACGGGTTTTGGTCACCGGCGCCGGCACCATCGGCAGCCTGTGCGCCAGCGCCGCCAAGTTGGCTGGCGCGGCGGAAGTCACGGTATGCGACGTACTCGACCGACCGCTGTCGGTGGCCAAGCAAGTGGGCGCCGACCACACCTTTCGCTCCGACCAGACCGAGGTGAAAGACTACGCCGGGCGCTTCGATGTGGCGCTGGAAGCGGCGGGCCATCCGCGCGCGCTGCTGTCCTGCCTGGACGCGGTCAAGCGTGGCGGCGTGATCGTGCAGGTGGGCACCCTGCCGCATGACGGCATGCAGTTCCCGGCCAATCTTGTGATGCAGCGCGAAATCGACTACCGCGGCGCGTTTCGCTGGGGCATCGAGTTCGAATGGGCGGTCGAGTATCTGGCCGCGCGCCAGGTCAATGTGCGGCCACTGCTGACCAAACAGTTTCCGCTGGGCCTGGCGGTCGAGGCCTTCAAGCTGGCGGCCGACAAGACGCGGGCGACCAAGGTGCAGGTGATGGGCGCGGGCATGGCGATCGAAGTTTGAGGCAGCGCGCTTGAAACCGATTCGCATCACCGCCATTCGACCGACCACGGTCACCGTGCCGCTGGAAGCGCCGTTGCGCCACGCCAACGGCTGCCATTGGGGCCGCTTCGTGCGCACCGTGGTCGAAGTCGATACCGACGCCGGCATTACCGGCTTAGGCGAGATGGGTGGCGGTGGCGAAAGTGCGGAGGCGGCGATCAAGGCCCTGGAAAGCTACCTGGTGGGTACCAGCCCGTTCGACCTTGAGCGCCAGCGCTTCATGCTGGCCAATCCAACCGCCAGCCTGTACAACAATCGCACACAAATGTTAGCGGCGATCGAATTCGCCTGCATCGACATCATGGGCAAAGCGCTCGGCGTTCCGGCCTACCAGTTGTTCGGCGGCAAGCTGCGCGACAGCGTGCCGTTCGCCAGCTACCTGTTCTTTCGCTATCCCGACCAGGCCGGCGGCCATGAAGTGCGCAGCGCCGAGCAACTGGTCGCCAACGCGCTGGCCTTGAAGGCACGACATGGTTTCAAGAGCCACAAGCTCAAGGGCGGCGTGTTCGCACCGGCCTACGAGCTTGCCTGCTATCGAGCGCTCGCCGCGGCGCTGCCCGGCGATACCTTTCGCTACGACCCCAATTGCGCGCTGCCGCTGGAAGACGCGGTGCGCTTCGGCCGCGCCATCGCGGACCTCGACAACGATTATTTCGAGGACCCGACCTGGGGCCTGAACGGCAATCGCCAGGTGCGCGCCGCCACCGGCCTGCGCATCGCCACCAACACGGTGGTCGTCAACTTCGAACAACTGGCCAGCAATATTCGTGATCATGCGATCGACGTGATCCTGCTTGACACCACTTTCTGGGGCGGTATCCGGCCCTGCATCAAGGCAGCCGGCGTGTGCGAGACCATGCAAATAAGCATCGCCGTGCATTCCTCGGGCGAGTTGGGGATTCAACTGGCCTCGATGCTGCACCTGGGCGCGGTGCTGCCCAACTTGAGCTACAGCGCCGACGCCCACTATCACCACCTCTGCGACGATGTAATTGTCGGCGGCAAGATGGCGTACACCGATGGTGCCATCCGCGTGCCCGACGGGCCAGGACTTGGTGTGGCGCTCGATCGCGACAAGCTCGGGCAATACGCCGAGCTCTACAAGGCAATGGGCGGCTATCCTTACGACAAGGATCCGCGGCGCCCGGGCTGGGTACCGCTGGTGCCCAATACATCGTGGGCCGATCCGCACGATGCGAGCATTCCCGACATCGTTACGGCGAACCGAGGGCGCGGCGGCAAAGCGTACGGCACGCCCTGAAACACATCCTGCATTCCAGTTTCACCCACCAACCAAGGAGACCACAGCATGAAACTCAGCCAACGACTCGGCCTGATCAGCGCCGCCATTGCACTTTCACTCAGCGCCGCCGGCGCAGTAGCGCAGCAAAAGCTCAAATGGGCCCATGTGTACGAAACCTCGGAGCCGTACCACACGCAATCGTTGTGGGCCGCCGACGAAATCAAGAAGCGCACCAACGGCAAGTTCGACATCCAGGTGTTCCCGGCCTCTTCGCTGGGCAAGGAAACCGACATCAACCAGGGCATGGCACTGGGTACGGTCGACATGATCATCAGCGGCCCCTCGTTCGCCGCGCGCAGCTACCCGCGCCTGGGGATCGCCTACTACCCGTTCATCTTCCGCGATGCCGACCACCTGATCGCCTATTCCAGGAGCGCCGTGTTCAAGGACATGGTCGACGAGTTCCGCAAGAAAACCGGGATCCAGATCACCGCCTACACCTACTACGGCGCACGCCACACCACCTCGAACAAGCCGTTCAAGGATTGTGCCGGCATGAAGAACCTGAAGATTCGCGTGCCGGACGTGCCGGCATACATGGCGACACCCAAGGCCTGCGGCGCCAACCCCACCCCGATCGCATTCGCCGAGGTGTATCTGGCCCTGCAGAACGGCACCGTTGAGGCACAGGAGAACCCGCTCACCACCATCGAGGCCAAGAAGTTCTATGAAGTGCAAAAGCACATCATGCTGACCGGCCATATTGTCGATGGACTGACCACACAGGTCGCCCCGCATGTGTGGAACAAGCTCACCGACGCCGAGAAAAAGATATTCAGTGACGTGACCCTGCAAGCCGCCGCCAAGGCGACCGAGCAGATCAAGAAGCGTGAAGCCGAACTGGCCGACGAATTCAAGAAAAAGGGCCTCAACGTCACCACGGTTGATCGCAAGTCGTTCTCGGATGCCGTGCTGAAAAACTTCACGGTCGAGTCGATGGGCTTTGCCAAGGCCGACTACGACAAGATCGTCGCCATCAAGTAAACGATGCGCGCCTCTGCACTTTGTTTCATCCGTCGGGCGCGCCGCAAGGCGCGCCCGACGGCCTTTCGCAACACCCAAAGCGAGTTCCGACAATGACAAGCACCCCGGTTGCCGAAGAACGCGTGCTGGGCGAGGACGGCGAGTTCCACGCCCAAGACGAAGCGGTCGACCTCTCCGGCTATCACTGGGAAGACTGGCTCACGCTGGGCTTCTTCTGGCTGCTCGCAGCCGACGTTTTCTATCAGTTCTTCACGCGCTACGTGCTGTCCGATTCGGCTTCATGGACCGAGGAAATCGCGCGCTACCTGCTGATCATCGTCACCTTCCTCGGCGCCTCGATCGGCATGCGCAAGAACACCCACATTCATGTCGAGTTCATCTACAAATACATTCCGGCGCCGCTCGGACGCGTAATGTCGACTCTGGTGGACGTGATCCGCGTCGCGTTCCTCGCCTATTGCGTGTTTCTCACTTTTCAGCTGATCCCGAAAATGCAGAACCTGAAAATGACCGTGATCGATGTGCCGATGAGCGTGATCTACGGCTTTGTCGCCTTCGGTTTCATCATGATGACCTGGCGCTCGCTCAATCTGGCGCGGCAGAACTGGAAGCAGGGCTACAGCGTGCTGGAACGCCCCGAGACGGGGATCTAGGTCATGAACAGCGTCTTTTTCGGTTCGTTTCTGGCCTTCATGGGCGCCGGCATTCCGATCGCCATCGCGATGTGCCTGTGCTCGCTGGTCTATATCTGGTTCACCGGCACCATCCCGCCCTTGACCGTGGTGCATCGCATGTTCGGCGGGGTCGACAGCTTTCCCCTGCTCGCCGTGCCGTTCTTCATTCTTGCCGGCAATTTGATGAATTCGGCAGGTATCACCAACCGCATCTACAACTTCGCGCTCGCGCTGGTGGGCTGGCTGAAAGGCGGCCTGGGCCATGTGAACGTGGTCGGGTCGGTGATCTTCGCCGGCATGTCGGGCACTGCGGTAGCGGACGCCGGCGGCCTGGGCACCATCGAGATCAAGGCCATGCAGGACCATGGCTACCCGACCGAGTTCGCCGTCGGCATCACGGCGGCCTCTGCGACCCTGGGCCCGATCATCCCGCCCTCGTTGCCGATGGTGATTTACGGTGTGCAGGCCAACACCTCGATCGGCAAGCTGTTCGCCGCCGGCTTCATTCCCGGCGCCATCATGGCAATTTTCATGATGGTAATGGTTAGCTATTACGCGCATGTGCGCAAGTACGGCGCCGACATCCCGTTTTCGTGGCCGCGCATGGGAAGCGCAGTATTCGAACTGGGCATCCTGATGGTGACGGCGGTGATTCTCTACAAGCTTTGGTCGGCCGAGGATATCCCCGGCTGGTTGCGCTTCGGCGTCCCGCTGGCAGGTATTTGCCTGGCCGACCGTTTTTTCAAGTTCGGCGCCTACATGGCGCTGATGACCCCGGTGATCCTGATCGGCGGCATGGCCACCGGCCTTTTCACCCCGACCGAAGCGGCGGTGGCCGCAGTGGCCTGGGCGCTGTTCCTGGGCTTCGTGTGGTATCGCTCCATGAGCTGGCGCATGCTCGTGAAGATCTCGATGGACACCATCGAGACCACCGCCACGGTGCTTTTCATCGTCGGCGCCGCATCGGTGTTCGCCTGGGTGCTGACCACCACCCAGGTGACCGAGGCGATCGGCAACTGGGTGCTGTCGATCTCCAGCAATCCGCTGGTGTTCCTGCTCCTGGCCAATGTGTTCCTGCTGTTCGTCGGCTGCTTCATGGAGACCATCGCGGCGATCACCATCCTGGTGCCGGTGTTCATGCCGATCATTGCCAAGCTCGGCATCGACCCGGTGCATTTTGGCCTGGTGATGGTGTTGAACCTGATGATCGGCCTGCTCACCCCACCGGTGGGCATGGTGCTGTTCGTGCTGCAGAAAGTGTCCGGGCTGTCGTTCGAAGCCACAGTGCGAGCGGTGCTGCCATGGATGCTGCCACTCCTGGTCACGTTGGCGATCATCACCTATGTGCCGTCGCTGGTGCTGTGGTTGCCCAACCTGCTCTACAAATAGGGCCACTGCGGAGCCGGGCTGCCTGCGACTGAAAGACTGAGGGTCGCGCAGAGTGTCAAAGGAAGGGGGCGCCCCTTTCCTGGCACGCGGTTACCGGCGCTTCGGCGCCCGCGCGGCCAGCAAGGCCTTCACCATTTGCGCAAACCCGGCGCCGCCTTCGGCCGCAGTCACATATTTCGGCGGCACCGGCAACTGGTCGAGCACGTGTTTCACGTTGGCCACGCCGACGCTGAGCGGAAAGAATTCGAACATGGCGGCGTCGTTGGCGGAATCGCCGATGAACAGCCACTCATCGCGCGTGTCGTCGAGGTTCTCGCCCCACAGCTCGGCCGCCACGATGCGCGTCATGGCGAGCTTGTCGTAGTCGCCGAAATAGGCGTTGATGTGGATCGAACTCATCTTGGTGGTCATGCCGCGCCGTCGCACCATGGCGCGAATGTCGTCCACCACCGGGTCCGGCAGGCGCGAGCCCTTGGCGTTGCGCAATTCGATCGCCAGGTCGAGCTCGCGATAGGGCTGGTCCGACGACAGGAACACCCCCGGAAACTCGGCCAGCACCGAATCGCGCGCGGCCTCCATCATCTGGCGCTTTTCGGCCCGGGTCTGCTCATCGAACCAGAACCGCCGCTTGAGCTTGCCGCTTTCGCGGTCGATGTGAAAGTAGAAGGCCCCGCCTTCGCCGATCACCGCATCGACATTCCAGGCACGCGCGATGTGGTCGCACCAGCCGGCCGGGCCGCCGGTGACAGGCACCACCCTCAGGCCGGCGCCGATCAGCGCCTCGATCGCGCCCAGTGCCTTTGCCGTCAGGCGACCATGAGTGGTGATGGTGTCATCGACATCGGTGAACACACCACGGATGCGTTTGAGCCGGGTTTTGGGGATGGCGCTGAGCGGCTTCATCTGGTTTTTTCCTCGATATAAGCGCCAACCTTGTCGCGGTCGGTCGCATTCATCTGGAGTCCGGTCTTGCTGCGACGATACAACACATCCTCGCCGCTACAGGCCCATTCCGCAGCCAGCATGTGGTCGATTTCGCGAGCATACAAGCCGGCGCCGAAATGCGTGCCCAGATCGGCGAGTGCCTCGCATCCGGCCAGCCAACCGCGCGCCAGGCTGCCATGGCGCCGGGCGATGCCGGCCAAATGCGCCTGCGGAACGAAGGCGAAGCTGCGGCCGAGTTCGCGCAGCAACCCGCTCATGCGGCCGTCCAGATCGCCTCCCGGCAGCGGCGCGGCATGGGTCCAGGGCGCACCCATGGCCGGAAAACGGCCCTGCAGGTGTTCGAGCACGTGCTCGGCCAGCTTGCGATAGGTGGTGAGCTTGCCGCCGAACACACTCAATACCGGCGCCCCTTCAACCACGTTTGCGCGCAAGACATAGTCGCGTGTCACCGCCGCAGCTTCGCCCGCGCCATCGTCATACAAGGGACGCACGCCGCTGTAGCTCCACACCACGTCGGTCGGTGTCACCGCACGCGCGCTATAGCGGCTGGCCATGGCGCACAGGTATTCGGTTTCGTCTACCGAGATTGACGGCTGCTCGAATTCTTCAACCGCAATGTCGGTCGTGCCGATCAGCGAGAACTCTCCGAGATAGGGAATGATGAAAATGATGCGCTTGTCCGGGTTTTGCAGGACGTAGGCATGGTCGCCGTCGTAGAGGCGCGGCACCACGATATGCGAGCCCTTCACATGCTTGATACGTGCCGTTTCCACCACGCCTTCGACGCCTTCGAGCACGCGTTTCACCCAGGGTCCGGCGGCATTGACGATCGCCCTGGCCGACACTTGATGCAGTGCACCATCGACGCAATCCGCCAGCCGCGCCTGCCACACGCCATTTTCGACACGCGCGGACGCAAAACGCATGCGCGGCGCGATGCTCGCCCCGAGGTCGGCGGCGCCGCGTGCGTTGAGGATCGTCAGGCGTGCATCATCGACACGCGCATCAAAATACGAAAAGCCATGCACATAGTCCGGCTTCAATCCGGCGCCCAGCGGCGTGCCCGCCAGTCGTTCGCTGCGCGATTTCGGCAAGCTGGTCCTGCCTCCCAGGAAGTCGTAAAGGAAGAGACCGGCGCGGATCATCCAGCGCGGTCGCAGGTGCGGCTCATGCGGTAGCACGAATTGCAGAGGTTCAATCAGATGCGGCGCCGCCTTGAGCAATACCTCGCGCTCGTGCAAGGCCTCACCCACCAGGCGAAACTCGTAGTACTCAAGGTAGCGCAGGCCGCCGTGGATGAGTTTGGTGCTCCACTGCGAAGTTGCGCAAGCCAGATCGCCTTGTTCGACCAGAACCACCGAGAGGCCGCGACCGGCGGCGTCGCGCGCAATGCCGCAACCGTTGATGCCCCCGCCGATGACCAGCAGGTCAAACGGAGAGTCATTTGGCGTTCGGCCACCGGGCCGGAGGGAGCAAAAAGGTCGCACCCCTCCAATTATGCGCGCGGCCCAAACCCGGCAATCGGCCGATCTACCGTACATACGCCGTGTAAAACCAGGTTAAGCCCGCGCCACGGGCAACCAATTCATCGCGCCGCTAGGCCATAATCACGCATTCGGCCTGAAACCAACGGGACTCAGTAGCCGTAGATGGATGGCTGGCTGGCTTGCGACAACGAAGAGCGGCCCGCCGCGCCACCGAGACATCTGCAAGTGCCGTTGCTGCGCGTTCAACAACGTGCATCGACGTGATCTTGCACAAGGGATGACATGATTTCACGCGCTATCGTGCTTGCTCTTGCGGCCCTTGTATTGTTGGGCGCAGGCCGGGTGGCGTCCGCGCCGGTACAAGCCGAGAATGCCGAAGCGGAATTGATCGCGCGCGAGCTGGCGCTGGCGCCGGGCGAAGCGGCGATCATCGGTCTGCGCATCAAGCACGACCCGCACTGGCACACCTACTGGCTCAACCCGGGCGACTCCGGCATGCCCACCACCATCCAGTGGAAGCTGCCGGCCGGTATCAAGGCAGGGCAGATCCAGTGGCCGGTGCCCAAGCGCATCCCGGTGCCGCCGATGATGAATCACGGCTTTGAGGGCGAAATCGTGCTGCCGGTGGAGATTCGCGTGCCCAAGGACTGGCCGGCCGGTCAGGAAGCCCGGCTGGCCGCGCGCGCCGATTGGCTCATTTGCAAGGATGTCTGCATCCCCGGCGGTGCTGATTTGACTCTGAGCCTGCCGGTGGTGGCCGCCAGTCCGGCCCCCAACCCGAAATGGAAGGCCCTGTTCGAAGCGGCATTCGCCGGCATGCCAGGCGGCAAGATCGAAAAAGCCAGCGCCAGCACCGCCAACGGCATCATCACCCTGAAGCTGGAAGGCGTCAAACCCCTGCCCGGACGCGAAGTCTTCGCGCTCGCCACCATCGAGGGCCTGATTGAATCGGCGGCGCCGCAAACGGTCAAGCAGGAAGGCGAGTCGACCGTGATCACGCTGGCGGTCACCAGCAATCTTTCGGCCAGCGAGCCGCGAATCAGCGGCGTGGTGGTCGGGGTGGCCGAGCGCGCCCTCACCTTCGAAGCGCCGATGAGCGGCAAGATCGTGGCCGGCAAGGGCATGGATGAAGCGCCGGTCAAGGGCGCCGGTGCGGTGGCCGCGGCCGGCGGAGAAGAGCTTTCGCTGGCGCTGGCGATCGTGTTTGCGCTGTTTGGCGGCCTGATCTTGAACCTCATGCCCTGCGTGTTCCCTATCCTTTCGCTCAAAGTGCTGGGTTTCGCACGCGGCGGCGGCACGGTGGCGATGCGCGCCAATGGCCTGGCTTTCGCCGCCGGCGTGGTGCTTTCGTTCATCGCCTTGGCCGCGGTGCTGCTTGGCTTGCGCGCGACCGGTGAAGCGGTGGGCTGGGGCTTCCAGCTGCAATCGCCGCTGGTGGTCACCTTCCTGGCGCTGCTGTTTTTCGCGCTGGGGCTAAATCTCTCGGGTGTGTTCGAATTCAGTTCGCTCCTGCCGCAATCGCTGGCTTCGGCCAGCTTCGAGCATCCGGCCGTCGATTCGTTCTTCTCCGGTGTCCTGGCCGCCGTGGTCGCCTCGCCGTGCACCGCGCCATTCATGGGCGCCGCATTGGGCTATGCGGTCACGCAAAACCCGTGGACGGCGCTGGCGGTGTTCGGCGCGCTCGGCTGCGGCATGGCCGCACCCTACATTCTGCTGGCCTGGTTTCCAGCCTGGCTCAAGCGCCTGCCCAAACCCGGTCCGTGGCTGGCCAAATTCAAGCAACTGCTGGCCTTTCCGATGTATGCCACTGTAGTCTGGCTGGCCTGGGTGTTGTCGCTGCAGATCGGGCCCAACGCGATTGTGTGGCTGGGCGCGGCAATGGTGTTGATCGCACTTGGCACCTGGCTCCTGGGACAGACCACTACCGCGCGCTGGCGCTTCGCCGCCGCGCTCGTCATCGCCCTCGGGCTGTATGCCGCCTGGCCCACCGGCGAGACCGTGGCTGCCGGCACATCGAAATCCAGATCCGACGGCTGGGCGCCCTTTGCCGCAGCCGACATCGCGGCCCTGAATGCCGCCGGCACGCCGGTGTTCGTCGACTTTACCGCCGCCTGGTGCGTGACCTGCCAGGTCAACAAGAAGATGGTGCTCGAAACCAGGTCGGTGCGTGAGGCCTTTGCCGCCAAGTCGGTCACGCTGATGCGTGCCGACTGGACCCGGCGCGACCCGGTGATCACCGCGGCTCTGGCCGAATTCGGGCGCAACGGGGTGCCGGTCTATGTGCTCTACGCCCCCGGCAAACCGCCTATGCTGTTGCCGGAAATTTTGTCGGAACGAATCGTCGCCGACGCGCTCAAAAACCTTTGATCTTTTTAACGAGGGTGGCCATCGTGTTCAATCTGCGCAGTGTTGCCGTCGTTCTCGCCGTTTCCCTGGTCTCGAGCGCCTTCGCTGCGGCCCCGCCCGGCCAGATGGCGCCTGATTTCAGTTTGCCGACAACCGACGGCAGAACCACCAAATTGGCCGATTTCAAGGGTAAATGGGTGGTGCTCGAATGGGTCAATCCGGGTTGCCCCTATGTGCAGAAGCACTATGGCACCAAAAACATGCAATCCCTGCAAAAGGAGGGCGGCGGCAAGGGTGTGGTGTGGCTGGCAGTGAATTCGACCAACCCCTCGCACCAGGATTATCTCAAGCCGGCAGCCATGGGCAACTGGATGAAAACCCAGGGCGGCACGCCACGCGCCACCTTGATGGACGAAGCGGGCGACACCGGCCGCGCCTATTCGGCGCGCACCACGCCACAGATGCTGTTGATCAATCCGGAAGGAAAAGTGGTCTACAACGGCGCCATCGACGACAAGCGCTCATCCAATCCGGACGACGTGAAAACAGCCAAGAACCACCTGCGCGTGGCGCTCGACGAATCGCTGGCCGGCAAGCCGGTGAGCACGGCCAGCACCGCGCCCTACGGCTGCTCGGTCAAGTACTGATCGTGCGAAATGCGGCGGCGCCCCGAAAAGGCGGGCGCCGCCCGTTTGCCGCGATGGTCATGGCCACTTGCCGTTGCTCGTGAAAGCGCGTGGCACCGCAGTCGGCACTTATTTGAGCTTCGAATAGGCAGTCGGCGCCAGAATGCTGTTTTCCAGGTGCGCGACGATCGGGCCATCCTTTTCGCTCTCGGCACGCTTGGCATGCCATTCAGGATCGCTGGCGAAAGCGTTCCATTTTTTCTCGCGCTCGGCCAGGCTTTCCCACGCCAACATGTAGGTCAGCTTCTGATTGCTGCTGCCGATCAGGTCGGTCCAGAAACCGACCTGGCGGATGCCGTGCTTCTTCCACAGCTTGAGCGTGGTGCTCTCGAAGCGCTTGTTGAGGGCGGGCAGGCGGCCGGGAATGCAGTGGTAGATACGCATTTCATACAGCATTTCTTGTTCTCCTCGTGATCGGAAATGTTCGCACCGGATGGTCGAACCCGGGGCGAATCCTAGCAGCCTGTCGGACTTGGGAATCGTCGGCTGCAAATCGACCGCAGCGGTCCATTTTTCACCGCCTTCTTGCCCCAT
>ENA-ORBV01000177-ORBV01000177.1-microbial-mat-metagenome-genome-assembly--contig:-NODE-177-length-139209-cov-8.892922_pt1 | contig 139209 bp, 113 predicted proteins | sample MGYA00237777_ERZ505514 | MGnify/ENA primary metagenome ERZ505514 (study PRJEB26160, sample SAMN06269048) | microbial mat metagenome | isolation source: Oligotrophic lake microbial mat | place...
GATCAGATCTTTCTCGTCTGTCATCATAAATGCTCCAAAAAGTTGATGATGGCTGTTGCTGCAAGATCCGGATGGCTGAAACAGAAAGCATGAGCGGCATCTTTGATGATTGCTTGTTTAGCACCAGAGATTTTTTGGGTCAGGATATCGCTGTTTTGTGGAGGAATGACGCGATCGCGATCTCCAGTGATCACCAGCGTCGGGGCTGTGATTTTTCCCAAGCGATCGCAAGTATCGTGACTGCTGATCGCATAGAACTGACGTGCTAAAGCATCCCCTTTGCTGTGAAGCGGTGTAGTCGTTTGGAAAAATGTTGCTAAATCGGCTTGATGCTGCTGGATAAACTCTGATGTGAAAAGTAACTCCAAGATATTGTCGTTGGATAGGGCACTAAACGCTCCTGGTTGACTACAGGTTCCTCCAGCCATTGTGCAGCCGAGAATCAGTTTATTCAATTTGTCCGCATGATTGAGGGCAAAATGTTGGGCAATCATGCCACCCATGCTGACACCCAATACATTCGCTCTAGACTCACCCAATGCATCAAGTAAAGCTGCGGCATCATTTGCCATCTGATCAAGGGTATAGGCGTGGGGCGATCGACTGGTTTCTCCAGCATCCCGGTTATCAAACAGAATCACTTTGTAATGCTGCGAGAGTAGCTCAGGGAGTTTTGTGCCCCAATCTAGCAAGCTGAAGCTGAGACCCATAATCAGCAACAGTGGCTCACCCTGACCTTGAATTTTGTAGTTGATATCTAGATCGCCAACAGTGACTTTAGGCATACAGTTTGATATCGTTGGGAACCTTATGTTTCATGTTTTTAATAGTATGAGGAAGGCGATCGCCCTCGCTTTAATCCTGTGAAGGGCGATCGCCCTTCGCAGCGCCTGCACAAATAGAATCAACAGTTGGGCTGTGGCAACACCATAAATACCAGCCATAATAATGATGATCAAAAAGGTCATGGTCGGAGACATCGATCCCAGGCTCAAATCCTGATGGACTTGTATTAGTGAGCAAAATGTCGATTTCGGTCGAATCGATTACCACTACTATCAAATCCAACTACTATGATTTGCCGTTTTCCTGGCTTGTTAAATCCAGGATACGTAATTATCCAAGTTTCAGCCTCAACACTATCACTGCCGAGAAAAAACTGCTCTGCAAACATATCTACTTTAACCCTACCATCAGCCTTACCTCTGAAGGTAACAGGCACTCCCAACCGAATCATTGAGTCATTAGAAGGCGTATTAATTGTTATGGTCATAAGATTTCACTCAAAATAGAACCAATTTCATGTACAAAGTTTAGGCAAAATCTAAAAAATCTCTTGGGTTTCGAGGTGTACCATTCTCGAAGATCTCAAAATGCAAATGAGCACCCATAGCTGCTCCTGTTGCTCCAACAACACCAATTTTTTGCCCTTGTGAAACATCATCTCCTTCACTTACATTGAAGCTAGCGAGATGAGCATAAGCACTGGTTAAGCCATTTCCATGTTTAATCTCGACAAAATTGCCGTAACCTGAGACAACACTAGCAATAATTACAGTTCCACTGGCTGAAGCAAGAACACTCCGTCCTGCATTTCCACCAATGTCGATTCCTTTGTGTAACCTCAACTCACCAGTAATCGGATGAATACGATTACCAAATTCGCTAGTAACTACCCCATCTACAGGCTGAATAAAGGAACCACTACCATCTCCAGGAGGGAAACTTGGAGGTGGAGAATCAAGCAGTTTTTTAGCAAAAGTTGATCCAAGCAACTGGGTCTTCATGTTGTCTAGAAAAACAGCATTGCAAAATCTGATCAGTGCTCGCTCAATAATCGGACCATACAACCCATCAAGATCGCCACCATAAACTCCTATATTTTTGAGCTTTGACTGAATGTCTCTTAAAAGATTTGTTTTTTGATCTTGGAGCGCATCCAGACCAATTACTTTTCCTGAATCAATTAGCTCTTGAAGCGTATTAATCCCTGCCATGCCTCACCTCAGTACGAAATGTTTATTGTTTGTCTACCTAAACAATCTGTTTAGCCGACCGTTAGTGTCACGAATTTTTCGCCACTTGCCAGAGAGTAAAAAACGAGCTTCCAAGACGTGCATCAGATAAGGGTTTCAAAAACCGTCTGATTATCCTCCAGTAGATGGCGAAAAATTAAAGACACTAACGCCGACCGATAGGATCGCTTTCAGCATTTACCTTTCAAACAACCTAACTGCCTAAGATGAGGTTTGGCGGTCGGTAAAAGGTCAGGAAAAGGTCTGATCTTTTGGATGCCAGGTAATGTAGGGAACAAAGAGCGGGGTGCGATCGCGACCTGATTTTTGATTCAAGAAGCGATCGTAGGTCAGCAGATTCCTTAGCTAATACTGACTGTTCGTGTTGATCCATCCCATTGAACAGAAAGCCCTAACATTTCGCCTAAATCACGGGCTGCCGCAAATCCGTATTTGGTAATAAGTCCAACAGTTTCTGCCTCTGTAGTATCATCTGGGATGGTAATGACTTGATTTCCTTGATCAATTAACTTATAGGGAATAGCTTTAGGATCACCGCTAAAGCCACTGAATTCGACAATATCCTGATTAGCATGAAGAATCATCCAACCAAATTCTTCAACAATGGGACGTATTTTAATGAAACTCTTTTCATTAAAAATTTGTGCCTCTCGAAATGTTTTGCCTTGAATAATCGCTGTGATACTTGCAGGAACTTCTCTCATGGTTGATGATCCTGAGATCTTGGCTTTTACTGAAGCGCGAAACTGTTCTCCAACCTTCTTCTTACTTAATCCTTGATTCCAAGGTAATACCATTGGATCCCATTTACCATCTTGATCTATATCAAGAGTAGCCTCAACCTCACCGTGTCCAAGGACTGTTTGGGGAGTTACGGAAATGCTGTAGAATTGACACAATTCAGCTACAACTTGACTCATGATTTCCCACTGCTTTTCAGTCATAGGGAAAGAGCCACCCTTAAAAGGAGATTCTTTTGCTCCAGCCATGCAGCACACACTCACGGCAATAGACCCGGTATTAAGCCCAAAAGTATGAGCTGCATAAATGTTATCGCCAGTTGAAACATTGTCTTTAATCGAATGTGTGCCTTTGACGAGATTACCATCCTCTTCGACGAGGATATGATAATGAGCTTTATCGAGACTGGAAGCCTTATAATCTCCTGCTGTCCAATGAACAATAATTCGCTTCATCGAACAGTTAGGCATCCATCCATTAGGAACAATTCCCATATCTATCTCCTCCAATTATTGAACTCGAAAAAATTAGGTTTCATGTCTTCTGAAGAAACTTTAGAAAGAGAAGTAGGCTTTCACTTTTGAAAGCCAGTAAAAACCTACTTTAGAAGTAGGCTTTAAGCTAAAACCCCTCCAGCTTGAACAAAAAGACTCTCAATGTCTCGGACAGGAATTATCGGTTGTGGAGGATACCGTCCTACACCTGTTGAGTCTGGTAAGGATGCCCACTCAAAACTGAGTGAATCTAATGCTGCTCGAATTTTGCCTGCTTCAACTAGTTGCAGTGTTCCTCGTCGCTGAATCAATTTCACTGCGCCACGGTCTTGGTTTTGAGGCGAAAAGCTTCCTAATCTAAGTCCATCCCAAGTCGTTGAAAGAAACTGATACCGTCCTGCTGCATCTGATACTAATCCGCCAGAGCGTTGCAACAGGCGAGGATGATCGGAGAAACTTGAAAACCTGGCGAAAGTAAACATGATGTTGTAACCAGTTCTAGCTCCATCTCCAATGTTGCGGTCGGTTCCCTCTGTCCATGCAATCACGTCCAGGAAGGCTTTTAGTTGAGATGAGATTCCAGTGCCATTATTATCATCATCATCAATAGGTGGATTGACCTCAACATGAGTTTTGAAAGCGTACCAGTTAAAAAAACCTCCCTTGGGAGATTTAAGCTCAAACTCCCAGTGATCATTTTTAGGAGAAGATCGAATCCAGTTGATCCCAAGTTTTTCCCCTTTAGGCAGATCAAATTTTTCTTTCGGATCAAGTTCGGTACTGTCAATTGTGAAACGTTTAATTACAGTGTCATCCTTAGCGATTATGCTTAAATCCATTGTTTTGCTTCTCCTCTGAGCTAGTGCGAAAAGTTTGCGTTCAGCATTTACCTTTCAAACAACCTAACTGCCTAAGATGAGGTTTGACGGTCGGTAAAAGGTCAGGAAAAGGTCAGATCGAGGGGTGGGTTGGCGAGTGTGGAACGGACGATCGCCCTCTCCCAATAAATCCCCAAACTCGCGCCGCGTGGCAAAATGAGAATGTTGTAGAGAGCGATCGCGGGTCTTACCATGCAAATCACTAATTCACTTGCTTCAACTCAATCGCAGCGATCGCCTCAAAGAACGTCACTTGTGGATAGCATCAGGAGTTCTGCAATTGCCGAAGTCATGACAGCGATCGCTTGTCTCTTCAGTCCGCAAAGAATTTCAGAAAGAGGCGATCGGCGGTCGGTAAAAGGTCAGATGAAGGTCAGATGAAGGTCAGTGGAGAAAAACAAAAACTCTTTGTAAAGCTGATAAATCGGGCAAGGACTGTATTACAACTGAGAGCATGAAATTACAAATGCGTGATTTCACAGGGTGTGATTGGGTGGCTACCAGAAAATTACCCGGATGGGTATCCGCGATGGCTGGAGAATAATTCACAGTAGTTGGTAGTTCCCACACAGCAGTAGTTATGAACGTTGAAGCAGCGATCGCGATCATTGAGCAAGTTATTGAACAAGCTCAACTCAACAAAGTTCAAGCTTTAGTCTTTCGCCAAGCCTGGGAAGGGCGATCGTATCTAGAGATTGCTAGAGCCTCTGGTTATGATATGGGATACATCAAAGACACTGGCTCCAAGCTCTGGCAGACCCTTTCAGAGATCTATGGCATTAAAATCACCAAGATCAACTGCCAGCCTGTACTCAAGCGAGTTGTTGATCGAACATCAGCGTCAGCAAATCAACCGCCAAAGGTGCAATCAGTTAAGCACCGAACTGATTGGGGAGACGCGATCGATGTTTCCATCTTTTATGGACGAGATCAGGAACTCACGACACTGCAAACCTGGATCGTTCACGATCGCTGCCGTTTGGTAACGCTGCTGGGCATGGGAGGCATGGGCAAAACATCGCTGTCGGTGAAGGTGGCTGAGGAGATAGTAGAGAGTTGTGAGTTCTCAGTTATGAGTTCTCAGTTAAGTTCATCCACTCAAAACTTAAAATTTTCCCTACAGGAACGCTGCGCGAACAAAACTCAAAATTTTGAATTTGTTATCTGGCGATCGCTCAGAGATGCGCCACCGCTTGACGAACTCTTGACTACGCTGATTCAGTTTCTCGCTGAACATCAAGATATCGACATGCCTGATAGTGTAAGCGGCAAATTGTCTCGCTTGATTGAATTGTTGAAGCGATCGCGCTGTTTGATCATTCTCGATAACTTTGAAACCGTGTTGCAAGGCGGTAAACGGGCTGGAACCTACCGCGAAGGCTATGAGATGTATGGTGAACTGCTGAAGCGGGTGGGCGAGATTGCTCATCAAAGTTGCCTGGTTTTGACGAGTCGAGAGAAGCCGCAGGAAGTGGGCACCATGGAGGGCGATCGCCTGCCGATTAGGACTCTGCCCCTCGTTGGGCTAGATAGGGTAGCGGGACAATACATTTTGGATGCTAAAGGCTTGCAGGGTGCGGTGGGTGATCTAGAAGAGTTAATTACTCACTATCGAGGCAATCCATTGGCGCTGAAGATGGCAGCCACCTCGATTCAAGATTTGTTTGCAGGTGATATTGCCCAATTTCTAGAGCAAGGCACGGTTGCCTTTAATGGCATTGGCAACTTACTTCAGCAGCAGTGCGATCGCCTCTCCACGCTAGAGCAATCGATTATGAATTGGCTGGCGATTAACCGTGAACCCGTAACGATCGCCGATCTTCAGGCAGATTTGGTGATTGAATTGCCCACGCCCAAGCTGATGGAAGTGCTGGAATCGTTGCGCTGGCGGAGTCTGATTGAAAGTAGCGCGATCGGCTTTACTCAGCAGCCTGTGGTGATGGAATCGGTGACGGAAGCCCTGATTGAGCAGATGGCGCATGAGATTGTGGCAGAACAGCCCCAGGTATTGCTCAGCCACGCGCTGATCAAAGCCCAGGTGAAAGACTACATTCGCGACAGTCAAATTCGGGTGATTTTGCAACCGCTGCGCGATCGCCTGCTGACGAAACTCGGCTCACCTAAGCAACTGGAACATAAACTGAACCGCTTGCTGGCAAATCTACGAACCCATGATCATCAACCCGTTGCCCATCAACCTAACTATGGTGCAGGCAACCTGCTCAACTTGTTCCGCCAACTGGAAACCGATCTGACCGGATACGATTTCTCCGGCTTGATCATCCGGCAAGCCTATCTGCAAGATGTCAATTTGCATCAGGTCAATTTTACTGAGGCTGAATTCCTCAACTGTGCTTTTGCCTCCACGTTTGGCGGCGTGACCTCGGTTGCCTTCAGCCCGGATGGCAAGCAACTGGCAACCAGCGATACCAATGGCGTGATTCAAATCAGTCGCGTCACAGATGGGACGCAGTTGGCGGTTTGCACGGGACACAACAGTTGGGTCTGGAGTGTTGCCTACAGTCCTTCCCAGCCGATTCTTGCCAGTGGCGGTCAAGATCATCAGGTGCGGCTGTGGGATATTCACACCGGGCAATGCCTCAAACTCCTGGAAGCGCATACCGGAATTGTCACTTCTATTGCCTTCAGCCCAGATGGTCAATGGCTTGCCAGCACTAGCGGCGATCAAACTATTCGGCTGTGGAATATTACAACGGGACAGTGTGTGCAAACGCTACAGGGTCATGCGGCTTGCGTTTGGAGTGCGGTGTTTCATCCCAATGGCAAAATGCTTTTCAGTGCGGGTGAAGATAATGTGATTCGAGGTTGGGATATCGAAAGCGGGCAGTGTGTGCAAACTTTGACGGGACATCAACACTGGGTCAGAGCGATCGCGATTAGCCCTGATGGGCAGCAACTCGTCAGCGGCAGCTATGACCAAACAGTTAAACTTTGGGATGTCACCACAGCAACCTGTCTCGCAACCCTGACTGGACATCACAAACCTGTAACCTCTGTTGCTTTCGACTCCGATGGCAAGACCTTAGCCAGCAGCAGCTATGACCACACCGTTAAACTCTGGAGCATCGCCGATCAGCAATGTCTTCAGACCTTCCAGAAGCATACAAATTTTGTCTGGTCGGTGGCGTTTCATCCTACCCAACCGCTGCTTGCTAGTGGTGGGGAAGACTACACCACACGCCTCTGGGATCTGCGAACCGGGCAATGCACCAAAACTTTGCAAGGGCACAGCAACTCGATTTACACCATTGCCCTCAGTCCCAACGATCGCCTGCTTGCCAGTGGGCACGAAGACCAGACGATCAAGCTCTGGGATTTTAATCCTCAAACCTTAAGTGCTGTGTCGAACCCGCAGCCGTTTCGGGTGCTACGAGGACATACCGGGCGCATCTTCTCGATCGCCTTTGCGCCACAACCCGATGCGAATCATTCAGCAGATTCGATCCTCGCTAGTGCTAGCGCCGATCGCACGATCAAACTGTGGAACTCGCACACGGGGCAGTGCTTGCGAACATTGCATGGTCATACCAGTTGGGTCTGGGCGATCGCGTTTCACCCCGATGGCGATCGGCTTGCCAGTGCCAGCTATGATCACACCGTCAAACTGTGGGACGTAAACACGGGCGATTGCTTAGACACCCTCAAAGACCACACCAGTTGCGTCTTATCCGTCGCCTTCAGCCCCGATGGACAGTGGTTAGTCAGTGGCGGCTATGACCAAACGATCAAACTGTGGCATCTCAAAACGGGTCAATGTCTCAACACTCTAAAAGCCCACTTAAACCGCGTTTGGGCAGTGGCGTTTAGTCCTGATAATGACTATTTCGCGACAGGCGGCGATGATGGCACCATCAAGCTTTGGGATATATTGACGAGTGAGTGCATTCAAACGTTTATAGGGCATACCAGTCACATCCTGTCACTCCTGTTTAGCCTCGATGGCAAAACGTTGACTAGCAGCAGTGCCGACAAAACTATCCGCACCTGGAATATTGAAATGGGATGTACGGCAGTTCTCCAGTCCCACCAAAGTTGGGTCTGGTCACTCGTCCAAAGCCCAAATCATGGGGTTCTTTTAAGTGGGAGTCAGGATGAAACCATTCAGGCTTGGAGTCTTGAAACGGGCACTCGCCTAAAAACGCTGCGATGCCCCCGTCCTTATGAAGACATGATGATTGCGAATACGACCGGCTTAACGGAAGCGCAGAAAGTAACTTTGAAAGCATTGGGTGCGATCGACGAAACGAAAACAATTCAAACCAGTCGTTTGTGAAGCTCGATAGTTTGAATGACTTGGCATCTTCGCTCAGACCTAAAGATAACCTGATACTGTTTTGAGTTTTGAGTTTTGAGTTTTGAGTTCCAAGACAAAGAAGTGTTGCCGTTTTCAAAAAGTCATCTGTCGCGTTTCAATTTCAAACTGGTATGAGTTCGAGATCAGGAGTGAGCGAAAACATTTCCCGCTTCTGTATTCATCAGGGCATATCGCACTATGCCCTGACCGTGAGCTTGCTGACTAATGCTTTAAGATCAAACGGTAGCGAGGCTTCCCATTTCGCAACTTTTCCATTGCTTCATTCACCTGATCGAATGGAAAGATCTCGGTCAGTGGTTCAATGCCATGACGGGCAGCAAAATCCAACATGCGGCTCGTGGTGACTGGGCTACCCAAAGGACTGGCAGAAATAGATTTTTGCCCCGCAATCATCGGAAAAATCTGAGCAGATAAGGGACTTGGCACCACACCTACTAAGTGAAGTCTTCCCTTGGGGCGCAGCAGGGCGAGGTATTGATTCCAATCTAAGTCAGCGCTAACAGTGGACAGAATTAAGTCAAAAGAGTTTTCCATCGCTTTTAGCGCGTCAGGATCACGAGAATTGATGAAGTGATTAGCTCCCAATTCCCGTGCTTCTGTTTCTTTATCAGGGCTACTAGAAAAAGCAGTCACATCGCATCCCCAAGCGTGTAAAAAGCCCAGTGCCATGTGTCCTAAGCCCCCAATGCCAATGACTCCCACTCGTTCAGTGGATTTAACATCTAACTGAATAATGGGGTTGAAAACGGTAATACCGCCACAAAAGAGAGGTCCAGAATTAGCAGGATCAAGCTCGGATGGCAAAGGAATAACCCATTCTTGGTGCGCTCGAACTCTATCTGCAAAGCCACCATGCCGACCGACAATGGTGCCTTCTGCGGTTAAACACAGGTTTTGATCGCCAGACATACACCATTCACACTCCATACAGGAATGTGAATACCAGCCTAAGCCAACCCGTTGCCCAACTTTCAAGCGGGTGACATCGTTGCCAATGGCAGCGATCGCGCCTACCACTTCATGCCCTGGAACAAAAGGGTATTGAGTAATGCCCCATTCGTTATCCAACATGCTTAAATCGCTGTGGCAAATGCCGCAATACTCTACTTGAATGTCTACTTCTTGGTCACCTAAGGCTCCTAACTCATACTCAAATGGCTTCAATTCTCCACCCGGTTCATGGGCTGCATAAGCATGGATCATAGTAGTCCTTTGCGATCGCTCTCGAATAGTTTCGTCTCGCATTGTATGACTCAATTGAATGAATGAACAGACATGAAGAAGATTTGGTTTTTAACCGCTTGTGGTTAGAGTGGCAGCGATTTTTAAGCTTGAAGAATTAAAAGATGTTCAATCTTTCGTGTTGTTTTGGCTGAAGATAGGAAAATTTCAAGTTGAAAGATTACAAAGATCTCCTGCTTTAAAGAGGCTAGACAACCCAAATCCTGTTAGGATTTGAAGGTCATGTCTGGGTGACTAGCGCAATGGTAGCGCATCGGACTCTTAATCCGTTGGTTCTGGGTTCGAGTCCCAGGTCACCCATTTTTCTAAGCTGCTATGGCGTTGGCAAAAAGAGTTGTAGGTAAAGCGAAACGATCGCGTTGCCCCAGATTGCCGCAATGAACCCGCCTAGCGCTAGAAAGGGACCGAAGGGAAAGGGCTGTCGGCGGTTGAGTAAGCCCAAAGCCATGCCTGCCCCACCCGCGATCGCGCCTAGCAGACACGCCAAAAAGCCGCCTAGCAGCAAATTTTGCCATCCCAGCCAAGCGCCCATTAGAGCAGCCAATTTGGAATCGCCGCTGCCCATTGCGGTTTGACCCAAAGCATAGGAACCCGCGATCGCAATCAAGTCGAGCAGCCATAGTCCTAACACTGCGCCTACGACTCCTTCCATAAGCGCTTGTGCGGCTCCCGCAAACGTTCCGCTGGAGAAGCCCACTACTGCGCGGAATGACAGTCCGGCAATCAGTCCAGACTGGGTGAGGGGATTGGGTAGGGTCATTGTGTCGATGTCAATCAGCGCTAACGCCAGCAGCCAGCTAAAAAACAGCCAGTAGCCTAGAGTTTGCCAGGTGACACCAAACGCGATAAAAACCAGCAAAAAAACGATGCCGCACACCACTTCCAGCAAAGGATAACGAACCGGAATCGGCGTTTTACAGTGAGAACAGCGTCCTTTTAAGCTGAGCCATCCTGCGATCGGTAGATTTTCCCAAGGCTTGAGGCGATGCCCACACTGCGGACAATGGGAGGGCGGCAACCAAATTGATTGCTCCGCAGGCACCCGATGAATCACGACACTCAAAAAACTGCCGATCGCCGCTCCCCAGAAAAACACCAACCCATACATCAGTAGACTAGCCAAAAAATCCATAGGAATGGTATCACTCGGATGGGACTTGAATTGTTAGACCGCTTTATCGTGCGGCTGACCAACAAGCGGGATTTAACCTCAGGACTTACGCAAATCAATCGAAATTTGCCCCCCAACCCCCAATTCTGGGGGAGCTAGAGATCAGAGTCCCCCAGAATTGGGGGATTTAGGGGGCGAGTGCGTAAGTCCTAAACCTATCAATAAGTCTAAAGCAAGACAACTCAAATACTTTCAGGCATGATAGAGACTCAAATCGATTGCTCTCTACTGTTGCAAACTGATGATTTTGGGGAAGGAGAAGGTTGGTGATGGTTGAATTGCAAAGATTAGTAGGTGACAGAATCACAGCTTCCCCCACCCGAATCGCTGAGTTTTGCCACCGCTGGAAAATTGCCGAATTTGCCCTATTTGGTTCCGTCCTCCGCGATGATTTTCGCCCCGATAGCGATATTGATGTGTTAGTCACCTTCGCTTCCGAACATACTTTAACTTGGGATGATTGGATGAAAATGCAAGAGGAAATCGAAGCCTTATTTGGGCGTAAGGTTGACTTAGTGAGTAAAAAATATCTGAAAAATCCCTATCGGCGACATGAAATTCTGAGAACTCAAAAAGTTGTTTATGCAATCGAACAATCGTGACATCGCATCAGTGTGGGATATGGTTCAGGCGATTCGCTATATTCAATCTTTTATAGCCAACATTTCTTTTGAAGACTATCTGAATGATATTCGCACCATCAGTGCCGTAGAGCGGCAATTTGAAATTCTGGGAGAGGCAACCCGAAGACTCTCCGAAGAATTTAGGCAGGCTTATCCAGCGATCGACTGGCAACGCATTATTGGGTTACGCAACATTGTGATCCATCGATATGATGAAGTCGATCAAGACATACTGTGGTCGATTATTCACTCAGAGCTAGAACCGCTACTGACTCAGTTAGAAGCTCTATTACCCCCACTGCCAGATCAGCCGTGAGCCATAAGCATTACGCCTGCGAACAAATAATATCCGCTGTTTGAGTACCTACAACGTTGCAATTAGGAAGAACAGTTTTAGGAATACAGAGTGATCAACATAGATTTTTAAGAATACAGATCAGATTCAATTTGGCTGAAAGGAACGAAGCATTCTTGGGGAAGCAGAATTGGCTTACCGGAAAAAATCAGCTTGCCGCGATAGGTGAAGCGATCGATCGCCACTCCTAAAGGGCGCTGAATCAGTTCGGGATGCACTTCGTAATAGGTTGTGTAAATGCTGCGGGCAGAGCGGATCAAGCCGGGATCAAGTAGAACATCAAAGTCTGCCTCGTCAGTTTGAACGGGCGCTTGCTTTTGTGAATATGCCACCGAGTTGTACCCCTCTGAGCTTTGAACGAGTTTAGTATACTTGCCCTTGACTGATTAGGATCGATTATTTGTTTTGACGTTCCCAGTCAGCGGCTGCCAGAGCCTCAAACTCACCACCAGTGCCGTTCTTCAGTCCGCTGCACTGGGCTTGTTAGGTGCTGATGGCGCTAGTAAAAGTCAATCTGTTACCAAAGGGATCATGAACAGACATATCTCTGCTACCCCAAGGCATTTCTTCTATACCAGGTCGAGTGTACTTATAACCCTTTGCGAGAAGCTCCTTTTGAAACAACTCAAGCTCATTCGTCTCAATTCTTATCGCTGCACCTGGACTACAGTCTCCATGGTGCTCTGATAAATGCACGATACAACCATCCTTTGGGATTTGCATATAAAGCGGCAGGTTCTCTTCAAAACGGTGCTCCCAATCAACTTGGAAACCCAGAAAATCTACATAAAACTCTCTTGCCTTAGCTTCATCAAATATTCGGAGGATCGGTATAGACTTTCCAAAACTCATATCGGTAGACCTCCTTTTACCTCATACCTAACGGCATTGAATTGAGCCGCCACTGTGGGCGGTCGGCTGGAATGAAGGGCTAGCCTGCGCGGTTTGTGACAAGACACAATTTACCTTCCGGATGAAGCGCCAGTGTACAATCCAGAATGGAATCGCTACTAGCCCAGCGTAGAATCCAATCGCGTGGGGAACGAGCGAAACTATCTGCGCAACGCACCAGCTAAGACCAGACACCAAGCCAAAGGTCTGAAACTGTTGGAGTACTTGATTGTGCTGAGCCTCTCGCTCTAGCGAAACGGACACGTTCCAGATAATAAAGAAGTCCTCCACGAAGTTATATGGCAATAGAAGCATGAGCCAAACACTTCTTGGTGATGCGTGGCGCAGTTCGGGCTGCACGAAGGACAATGATCGATGAAGGTCTCGACAGTAGAGAAACACGAGAACCAAGAAGAACAACGCGATCGCTACAGCACCCACCGGACCAGCCGTTTGTACTTCATGAAAAACACCTGAATTCTCTGAATATCCTAGAAACGGATAAACCAGCGCCACAGCTACCGGAACAGTCAGCGCAATCTTGAGAATGAGAAGCAGCATGGATTCCTTCCTCGCCAGCTAACTATTATTAGAGAGAAAGTTTCCGTATAAACACCCTAGAGGGAGAGATATTCAGAAAGTTTCCGTATATTTCCTATACGTTAACCCGAAAGTTACTGAATATCCTGCTTGTAGGGCGATCGCCCGAAAGTTTCTGGATAACGCCGCCATGGAAAATCGACCTATAAAATGGCAGAATGCAACCCTTACGGCAGGTCTGCTAACGCCCTAACCAAGGCTGCGCCCATCGCTTTGCAGCCCAGTAGGGTCATCCCCTCAGACATGATATCGCCCGTGCGATCGCCCTGATCTAGCACCTTCATCACGGCTTGCTCAATGCGATCGGCGGCGATCGGTTGATCTAACCCATAGCGCAACATCATCGCCGCACTTAAGACTTGCGCCAGAGGGTTTGCTTTATCTTGTCCGGCAATATCAGGCGCAGATCCATGCACGGGTTCAAACATGCCCGGATTGCCAGCGCCCAAACTGGCAGATGGCAACATCCCAATGCTGCCTGTGAGCATCGCGGCTTCATCCGACAAAATATCGCCAAAGAGATTACCCGTGACGATGGTATCGAACTGACGCGGATTGCGAACAAGCTGCATCGCGGCGTTGTCTACATACATGTGAGACAGTTCCACATCGGGGTAATCGGCAGACAAAGCGGTAATGCGATCGCGCCAGAGTTGCGACACTTCCAGCACATTTGCCTTATCCACAGAACATAACTTCTTGTTGCGCTTCTGGGCGGTCTCAAATGCCACTCGCCCAATTCGGTCAATCTCCGACTCAGCGTATGCCATCGTGTTTACGCCGCGCTGTTCCCCCGACTCTGTGGCAAACACGCCCCTGGGTTGCCCAAAGTAAATGCCGCCCGTCAGTTCTCGCACCACCATAATATCTACGCCTTCCACCACTTCGCGCTTAAGGCTGGAGGCATCAATTAACTGGGGTAAAATTTTAGCGGGGCGCAGGTTGGCGAACAAGCCTAGTGCCGCCCGAATGCCGAGCAATCCTGTTTCAGGGCGCAGATGTCGCGGCAAGGTGTCATATTTGAAGTCGCCGATCGCCGCCAGCAGCACCGCATCGCTATTCTTACAGGTTTCCACCGTCGCATCTGGCAATGGTTCACCCGTCGCCTCGATCGCCGCCCCACCCAGCAGCGCTTCCTGAAACTCAAAGCTCAGGTTTAGCTGTTGCCCTACTGCCTGCATTACCTCTACGGCGATCGCCATAATTTCGGGACCAATGCCGTCACCGGGAAGTAGGGTAATGCGGTAGTGCTGAGTCATAGAGCGCTTGAACGAAAACATTTCACAAGCTATCAATCATAAGCCAAGACGGCATCCCAAACTAGCCGTCCTAACTCTAGATAAAAATTTTCTTGACGAAGATCCCTGAAATGGTTGTAATCCGGTAAGCTAAACGTTGACCGATCGGTTCTAACGGGGAACAGCCGTTGGAGGAAACAGGGAAAGCGCAGTGAAAATCTGCCACTGTCCCGCAACTGTAAAAGAAGCGATGAATTTTGAGTTTAATAAATCTAACTTAAAATTTAAGACCTTCTAAGTCAGAACGCCTGCCGCTCGTCACACTACACATCGTCTTATCTGCGAGGTACAGAGTGAAGGCATATCATCGACAATGGGGCAGCCTGGAATGTATGGCTGGCTTGATATTTTGTTTGTTATTGGGCAGGGCAACTTTTGGAGAAAATGGGCGATCGCGAGTCCATCACAAGCTTGACGAATAATCCAACCCTGTCATTATTCACGAAATTAAACCCGTAGGCGGATCACGGCTTTGTCTGGTCTGCCTACTCAACAGCAATATCCATTATTTCAAATAGAGAATCTTAAGTCTTATGGCTGCAAAAATTCCAGTGACCGTCATTACCGGATTTCTCGGTAGTGGCAAAACGACGCTGATCCGTCAGCAGTTGCAAAACAATCAGGGGCGGCGGATTGCCGTACTGGTGAATGAGTTTGGCGAAATCGGGATTGATGGCGACCTGCTGCGATCGTGCCAGGTGTGCGATGAAGACGGCGAACCCAGCGCGACCAATATTGTGGAACTGACCAACGGCTGCCTTTGTTGCACCGTGCAAGAAGAGTTTTTGCCCACCATGCAAGAACTGCTGAAGCGGCGCGATCGCATCGACTGTATTTTGATTGAAACCTCCGGCTTAGCCTTGCCCAAACCGTTGCTCCAAGCCTTTCGCTGGCAAGAAATTCGCACGGGCGCAACCGTGGATGCGGTGATCACGGTCGTAGATTGTGAAGCCGTGGCAACGGGCACCCTTGCCGCCGATTTGAATGCATTAAACGAGCAGCGCCAAGCCGATCCCAATCTAGACCACGAAACGCCCTTAGAAGAACTGTTTGAAGACCAGCTTGCCTGTGCCGATCTGGTGCTGCTGACCAAGAGCGATCGCGTCGATCTGCAAACCCAAACCCAAGTCAGAAAGCGCGTTCAACAAGAATTGCGTCCCGGCGTGAAGATGATTTCTTGTGAGAATGGGCAGATTAGCGCGGATATCTTGCTGGGCTTTAATGCTGCCGTGGAAGATAACCTGGATGCTCGTCCTAGCCATCACGATACGGAAGAAGAGCATGAACACGACGATACGATTACGTCAGTGCCCGTGATTTTTGCCACAGCGGTTGAGCCACAAGCATTGCTGCAAAGCCTGAAGCAGTTGATCGCCGATCAGGAAATCTATCGGATTAAAGGCTTTGTCAATGTTGCCAATAAGCCGATGCGGATGGTGTTGCAGGGTGTGGGCGATCGCATCGAAACTTTTTATGACCGCCCTTGGCAGCCCGATGAACTCCGCGAAACTCGGCTGATCATCATTGGTCAGGCGCTCGATCACGCCCAAATTCTTTCAGCCATTCAACCCTTTGCCATCGCCTCATGACTCATCCCCACACAATATTTGTTTGCACGACCTGTGGCAAAAATCAGCAAGATGATCGCAGTGATGGCGATCGCCTGCTTGCTCAACTGCAAACCCTCCACAAAACCTCGTCATTGCAGCAATCAGTCTCAATTCAGCCCGTGAAGTGTATGGGCGTATGTGAGCAAGATTGCGCGATCGCCCTCGTCTCTCCGGGTAAACGCACCTATCTATTTGGCAACTTGCCTACCGATCCAGCGCGGATCGAGTCCACTGCAACCGCTGTGCTAGATTGCGCCAGCCAGTACCAGGCAAAAGCCGATGGTGCCCTTGCCTATGGCGATCGCCCAGAGCTTTTGAAAACGCGAGTGCTGGCGCGCATTCCGCCGCTAGTCAATTCTCCAGCATTGCAGGAGGAACCCCATGCGGCTCAAAGATAGCGTTTGGCAAGGTAACTTTGGCTATTGGCAAACGGGCTATATTCACACCAATCTGATGATGATTGGCTACCTCGCTTGGAGCGGCTTCCTTAAGTTTGGACGCGGCTTCGTGGTTTGTACCGTAGATGAAGCCGCGATCTCAACTAACACTACTTTGCTAACGCCCACTCCTTTTACGGCTCAGTTTATTCCAGCGGCTCAGCTATCCACAACTTTATCGTTGGCAAGCTTGACGGGAACGCTGCCTTACTCCTATGATCCAACCGCGATTCTTACCTTGCAAGAACAAACAGATAATTACGACCCAAACCGAGACGCTATGATTCTGTTAATTGCCAACGGTCGCATAGAAGCAAGCCTTTTACACAATATGGCGATCGCTCCACAGGATTGCTATCAACAAGTGCGCGATCGCTGGGCAGAATTTCAACCCTGTTTACCGTCATCTCACGAACAATAAATTTATTTTCGTAATGCCACAACCCGCTATTCGCATTTCCAAACCAACCCGCTACCAAAACGCCGCGCTGAACTACTATCTCAGCCTCACCGATTCCCCCTATCTGCACTATGGCTATTGGGAAACTCCGCCCGAATCCCCTGAAGACTTGACCATTGCTAAACTCTGCACTGCCCAAGCCGCCTATACCCAAAAGTTAATGGCGTTGATTCCAGAAGGCACCCACTCAATCCTCGATGTGGGCTGCGGGACGGGAGGAAACGCCACCTACCTGCTCGATCGCGGCTTCACCGTTGAAGGACTCGCCCCCGACACTTTTCAGCAAGAGCGGTTTTTGACTGCCACATCCGGCAGGGCACTATTTCACCTGAGTCGATTTGAAGATTTCAAAACGACTCATGCGTTTGATCTCGTGTTGATGAGCGAAAGTAGCCAGTACATGAGCGCTCAAGACATTGCCCAAGGTGCGGCGCGTGGGCTAAAATCGGGTGGCTATTTGCTGCTTGCTGATATGCTCCGCTCCGACGCGACTTACACGGAAGGAATTTTTTCTAATTGCCATGTAGTCAAAGATCTGCACCAGGCGCTACTTCAAAACGGGTTTACCTTAGTAAAAATGGAAGATATTTCCACCCAAGCCGCGCCCACGATTGAGATTGGCATTGATGCGTTTCGCCGATTTGGGATCAGTACGGTGAAATACATCGCCGACGTGGTTCAAATTGCGGTTCCTCCCATTTATAAATTGTTGCAGTGGGCATATAAGCGCTGGCTGCAAAAAACCGTAGAGGAAGGGTTGCAGGCAGGCGAAATTTTTCAGCGACATTTGTGCTATCAGATGCAACTGTGGCGGTTGTCAAACAAAGATAGCTAACAGTAAACCAGACTCCCAGCCCGTCGTCTCAGGTGACATCGCCAGTAGCAAGGGCGATCGCCTTGGTTCAGGCTGCATAAAAACGAGATCTATCCAGTCGCATAAATTGGATATCAGTAGGCTGAACCGCGATCGCTTGAGAGCAAAATTTAAGCGGCAACGGTTGTGTTGGATGATGGCAAACATGGTTCAGCATCATGGGTAGATCTGCGCGAACCTGCTGCCAGTAAACCTGAGAAAACTGAGTGTAATCAAACTGGCAATTGCGGAAGACTCGCTCAATCCGTCGATAGCGATAGATCGACCAGTGACAAAGAACCTGCCAGGAGGGATGCAAATTTTCAGCAGTCAGCAGTTGACGAGCTTTGCGGCGCAGCTTGGGTAAATACTCTTCGAGCCAAAACTGCATCATCTTGTGATAACCAGGGTTTTTCATCGCTTGCTGCTGCAAAATCTCAGCCCGACTCACTCCAAACTCATCCAAAAGTTCACTCGGCAGGTTGCAGATTCCCTGTTCTGCATCTTCGTGCAGGTCGCGCAGGTGATTATAAAACTGATCGACCCTGCCGAAATAGCTAGCGGCTTGATGATGGGTTTCAGATAAAAACGGTAAAACCTGAAAAAATGACCCTCCCAAAGCGGTCAGCATTTGCTCATATTCTGCGATCGTGTGGATGATTAAACTGTCGGTGTGATAGTGCGCGATCGCTTGCAAATATCGGTTCCAGGCATTTAAAGACAGGGGTATTGAAGTCTGATCCACCGGGCTAAACCAGCACAATTGCATAGTGGCTAAGAGTTGATCATAATCAGATCCCGGCTTGACCGTTCCAGTCAAACTTAAATGCTGCCAATCCGCTAAAAAGCTCTGGAGCGCAGATTGTCCTTTATTTAAGAGTTCATGCTCTGCAAACCGATCGATCAATCGAATCCAGCGAATTCGTTCGATCCACTGGGCGCAAACTGGCTGATCTAATTTCATCACCCATCCCGCATTGTCCTGATCTTTCAAAGCATCGTCTGCAATCGCATGATAGTTGGATGACCCAACCAAACTAGCAATCATCCCTTCGTGCGGACTAATCGAATCCGCAAAAGAACTGCGTAAGGCTGTGGTATATCTCATTGCCTGAAGTCCGATGGTAGATGTCCCTGAAAAAGCTTGCTTTGCCCCAATTACCCGTCAGAATTCCCCATTGTTGAGCAAACTAACAATCGCCCTGTTTTGAGCGATCGCCTTTTGAACGGTCTAAAAAAATAGGACTTCTTTGGATAACGCCTAGAGAGGGGGAAGCGAATTGGTATAATCAGTCCGCAACTAAACTATTGAGTGTGCTGTTTTAACGCATCAATAACCAGTAGGATCATGCTGATCACCATTGGGCACAGCGCCACCATTGCAGCCAAATCGCCTTTCGTGAGGAATTCACAGATCCATGTCTTTATTTGATTGGTTCGCAAATCGACAAAAATCCGGTCCTATCAGTAAAGATCGCCAAGAGCGAGAGATTGCGGATGGGCTTTGGTCAAAATGTGAAGCTTGCAGCGTCCTGACCTACACGAAGGATTTGCAGGCAAATCAGATGGTGTGTCCAGATTGTGGGCATCACAACCGCGTTTTCAGTGATGAACGCATTCGCCAACTGATTGATGCCAATACTTGGATGCCGATCGATACTGAATTGGTTGCTACCGATCCGCTACAGTTTCGCGATCGCAAACCTTACAGCGATCGCCTGCGCGATATGCAAGAAAAAACCAAGCTGAACGATGCCGTGCAAACGGGAGTGGGTCGGCTCGACGGCGTACCCGTTGCTTTAGGGGTGATGGATTTTCGGTTTATGGGCGGCAGCATGGGGTCAGTGGTGGGCGAAAAGCTGACTCGGTTGATTGAACGAGCGACCCGTGAGCGCCTGCCGACTATTATTGTGTGTGCGTCCGGTGGAGCCAGAATGCAAGAAGGAATGCTCAGCCTGATGCAAATGGCGAAAATTTCCGGTGCATTACACCGTTTCCAGGCTGCACGATTACTTTATATTCCCGTACTCACTCATCCAACCACAGGCGGCGTTACTGCCAGCTTTGCCATGTTGGGCGACATCATTTTGGCAGAACCTAAAGCGACGATTGGTTTCGCCGGACGGCGAGTGGTTGAACAAACCCTGCGCGAAAAGCTTCCTGACGATTTTCAAACGGCAGAATATTTGCTACAGCATGGATTTGTAGATGCGATCGTACTGCGAACTCAACTAAAAACAACGTTAGCTCGATTAGTTCGATTACATCAGCCCGGTGCTTCTACTCATCTGCCGATTCATTTGACAGAAACACGACCCCTTAGCGTGACGATTCCTGACTAGTTCACCCGATTGCTAATATCTGTCTCAGCCCTTGGGAAAGGGATCACTCAGTGGGATGATAGATATATCAAAACAACTTAATCTGCTTGCATAAAAAATACACGGCAAGTTTTGCAGATCTCTTAATAACTTATCTAACAGAAAGAGTTTGCCTTTTGGCGATCGCTCTTTCTTGGATGGTTAATAAGAAGCTTCCTATAAAAATTCCCAAACTTTTTTGGTTTTGTTTTTGTAAGCCTACCTAACGTTGGGATTTGCCTGGAAGATTACTGCAAAAGTCAGTTTTTATAATTTTAAGCACTGCTTATTAAGTTTCGCGGATCGCCATAAAACTCGTACACCTAAGCCACCCTAAGGAGAACCATGCTTAAAAGATACATTTGGCTCACCGTAGCCACTGTACTCTTTGCTTTTCAGGTCTTTGCTGGTAATGCGATCGCTGCTGAACTCGATGCAGCGATTCGTACAATTCCACAAAATGGAGACGGCGATACTGTCACTCTTAACCTGAAACAAGTCAAAGAAGGAAAGCGTTTATTTCAATATGCCTGCGCTCAATGCCACGCAGGCGGAGTCACGAAGACTGACCCTAACGTTGGGCTAGATCCAGAAGCCCTATCATTGGCGACCCCTCCCCGCAATAACGTTGATGCTTTAGTGGAGTATATGAAAGACCCCACTAGCTATGACGGAGTGGAATCCATTGCCGAAATTCATCCCAGCTTGAAGAGTAAGGACAATTTCCCAACCATGCGGAATTTAAGTCAGGAGGATTTAGTGGCGATCGCGGGTCACGTTTTACTTCAGCCTAAAGTGGTTGGAGACAAATGGGGCGGCGGCAAAATCTACTACTAAATCGCGATTTTCCTATTAGGGGTTATCATGCCGCATAAAAAGTTTTGGCTCCGGCTAATGGTTTGTCTCTTTTCGCTTTGCTTACCAATAGTCACACTCAGCCTACCTGCCTATGCAGCAGTTGACCCCTACGTCACCCGCTTTTTAAGAGTCACTGAACCAATTCCGCTAAAAGTAGACACAACAGAAAGCACTCGGCTCTTCTCTGCTGAAGATTTGTCTATCGGAAAAGCCCTGTTTGGGCAAAGCTGTCTAAATTGTCATGTCGGTGGCAATACTCTGCCCGATCCAACAGTGCCGCTCTCCCTTGCTGCTTTGCAGGGCGCAACCCCCAAACGCGATAACATCAGCGCCCTAGTTACTTACCTGCGGCAACCCATGATTTATGACGGCACAGAAGAAACATTGGTCTGTCGGCAAGTCTCTGAATCTTGGTTGCCAACGCCGATGGTTGAAAATATTGCAGGATTTATTTTAAGAGCGGCTCAGACTGCGCCGGGTTGGGGTACGGAAACCTTCCAAAATTAGTCGGGATTCTCTTACGCCCTAAATGCGTTTTAGCTTCCCAGTTGTTTTAGAATTTAGGTTGTACGTACGCTGTAGATTGTTGAATACAATATGAAATCTATCACTTCGTTTGTAAAAAGCCTTTGTGTGACCTGTGTGGCTTTCCTTCTAGTTCTTGGAAGCTTTTGTGTATCTGTTTCTCCCGCTGCTGCTGAAACTTTCACCGTCAAGATGGGTGCCGACAACAGCATGTTGTCATTTGTACCTGCAAAAATTGCTGTTAAACCCGGCGACACAGTGAAGTGGGTGATCAACAAAGTTCCTCCCCATAATGTTGTTTTTGATGGCTCTAGCATTCCGGGTGGCGATAAGGCGGTTGCGACTGCTTTGTCTCACAAGAAGCTAGAAATGACTGCTGGCAGCAGCTTTGAAATTACAATTCCTACCGATGCTCAACCTGGCGAGTACAGCTACTACTGTGAGCCTCATCGGGGTGCTGGCATGGTTGGCAAGGTGATTGTAGCTGGCTAGGTCGAACTCTTTTCGAGTTGATTTGCGCTTTTGCCTACCTCTTTTAACAGGGGCGTTCTTCTTCTATCGGCGATCGCAGGGCTACCCGTTTTTGAGATAGCACTGTTGCTTGCTGCCAATTGTCAGCCCTTTTATCCGGTAGAGGAACCCCCCCTGTGAAGCGATCGCTGCTCAGCATTTGTCTCGCAATTTGGTTTGTCATCAGCGTTATATCTCCCGCATCCGCTGGCGAAATTGCCAATGGCGCTAAGTTATTTAATGCGAATTGTTCCGCTTGTCACATGGGCGGAAACAACGTGATCATCTCAAGCAAAACGTTGAAACAAGAAGCATTGGACAAATATGGAATGGCTTCTTTGGATGCGATTAAACATCAAATTACGAATGGTAAGAATGCCATGCCTTCTTTTAGAAGTCGATTAAAAGATGATCAAATTGAAGACATTGCCAATTACGTCATGACTCAATCGCAACAGGGCTGGTAGATTTACCGCTCTAACTACCTTAAAGACCCCTGAGAATCAACCCTCAGAGGTCTTTAACGTTATCAAGTTCAGAAGCTAATTGGATGAGCGCTTTTTCAGATTTTTTAGGCGATCGCGCAGGTCTTGCAAGTTGTCAGGCAATTGCCCCCCATATCGCCAGCGCACATAAGCTTGAGAAATCGCTTCCATTGTTGCCGCCCGATCAGCCGACTGCGCGTGTATTGCAGTCTGCATAAATTCAAATGGAGTTTGCGCCGTGCGCTTCACTACCCGCTGAAGCTTCAGCCAATCCAGCATTTCTTGATAGAGGCGTTCTATTGGAGTGAGTTTGATTAAAAATCGACGATATTGCCAACGTCGCCAACTCTGCCATAATAGCCAACTGGCAAATCCACCAGCCGCGCTTAAAAACAATAGGGTAAATAGTCCAACCCACCCCTGATTAAATTGCCCAACCAACCACACGATCGCGCCAACCAAACTGCCAGCGATCGCGCTGAAGAGTCCGCCCAAAAAACTGGTGACTGGAGAAGGAAGCCATCCAGCAATCCATTTCCAAAACTGTTGCAGCACCGTAAAGGTTTGATCTTCCTCAATCGACGGTGGCATCAGTTCATGCCCAGGAATCGGGTCAAAAGTAAACCAGCCATATTTGGGAAAATACACCTCCGTCATGGCGTAAGCATCGGTGTTGCGGACTTCGTATAACCCTGTGAATGAATTAAATTCCCCCGATCCGTAGCCTGCTACCAGTCGAGCAGGAATGCCAATGGAGCGCAGCATGATCGTCAGAGCCGTGGAAAAATGATCAGGATAGCCACCTTCGTATTTAAACAAAAAAGCTTCTACTAAATCTTCTTTCGGATTGAGGTAAGGTAATTCTGGCTGAACGGAGTAGCGGATTTTGAGGGCTTGCGCCAAGAACAAAGCCTTTTCGTAAGGGTTGGTCAGCGGGCTTGGAGAGGTTGCTAAAAGGGCTTCTGTTTGTTTTTGCACTTTATTTTGAATGCTGCTGGGCACAGCGAGGTAGTAGTCTCGAATTTCTTGGCGATACCCGGTAGGGGCTTTTCCTAACCGAGTGCGATCGCGATAGGGCACCTCTGAGATTACGGTATAGGTCAACCCCTCTGGCAAGATCAGCGGAGAACGTATCCCTCCTTCAGCATCGATCGCGATTTGAGTGGTTGGAAAGAAAAGCTCCTTGGGCTGAGTCAACGCAGGCAGCAGATTTGGCACTTCTGAAACAATCGTGTAAGTCTGAATGACTTCCTGCACCTTATTAATGGTGATCGGTCGCGGCAAAAAGAACTGATAAGACCAGGCAGGTCGAGCCAGAGTTTTTGTCTCGCTATTTCGAGAAACTTCCCACCCTTGTCCCAAATATTGATCAAATGCCAACACGCGCCAGAAGCCTTCTGCTTGCGATCGCACCCGCATCACAACTCGCGGCTTCATCTCTCCCCGAAGATTTTGATTCATCCGCGTGTTGAAACCATAGTAAAAGATTTCATCCACTTCGCCTGGACCCGATCCTTTACCTGATTGAGCATTGCCGCCTGGGAGGTTGCCATTCCGCACGTATCCGGGATTAATAATCTGCTGGTTATCCTCAAATTGCTGGCTTACAGGCGCACTAACGGGAAAAGTGCGAAGCTGATATCCGGGTAGGCGCGGCATAAACATAAAAATGGTTAGCCCTAACGCCAAAATTGTGCCCAAAAATAGCCCTAACCGACGGATAGATAACCCTGGTTGCTTGAAGGGCGATCGCCGTATTTTGCTCGGTGTCAGGTTGAGCCGAGAGCGATAGTCAAGCACTAGAACCGGCAGCGCGATCGCCAAAAATACCAGCAAAATCGCGCCGAACAGCATCGTTTGACTAAGCGTACTCGCCACCCCAATCAAAATCAGCCCAATCACCATGGAGTAGCCCAAATCTTGGCGGCGAGGCATATGAAAGCTGTGAAGCACCTGAAGCTGAATCAATAACTCAGCCAAAATCAGACGAGTATCATTCAACTGCTGGCGTAACGCCACAAAAAACAACGCCAGCGCGCCCAACATGCCGATCGCGATACAAAACTTGATTGCCACATTTGCCTTCCGGCGATGCAGCCAACTCCAGTAAGCGCCTGCAATGCTGAGCGGAATCGCCCATAGACTCGTTTGAGTGTCTGCCGCAATATCGGTGGCAATGATCCCGGCAACCACCATTGCCTGACTCAAAATCCGCAGCGAAACAGACTCTTCCGTCGTCGGCAAAGGCTGCGTTTCAATCCGATGCAACAGCGCACCTAATAGGGGGAGCGATCGCATCCGGCTAACCCAAAAACCACTGGACATAGAGAAACAGCTTTAAAGCATCAAGATGTATTTCCCTATCCTACCCAATGGCTCACAATCAGCTTTGCTCAATAGGCTTCAGATTTTGCCTTTGAAGCGCCTATCCTTCAACAATTCGCACCACGAAAACAAGCGGTGTTTCATCCCCATCCAAACAGGCTTCCAGCATATAAACCTGCCCCACTTCCGGGTCACAGAGTTCCACACCCACGGAGCCAGGAGAGCGCCGCTCAGCTACAGACTGAAACCCTGCGCCATTGAGGCTTAAGCGTCCACCCGTTGGTAGTTCTGCCCGAACAACTAGACTCAAATCCGTAGGATCAGGCTTATAAGTTGCCTTTAACTGCAAAGTTCCTTGCTCAGTTTCCCACTGCCGCTCAATGGTCGGCTGGCTGGCAGATACAGCCAAGGTCAGAGTCACAATCATTTCCCGCGCTGCCAACAGCGACAGTACCATTTGTTGGGCTGGGGCGGCTGCCTCATAGCTTTGAGGAAAGTTAGCTCCTGCCGTAGCGGTTGCACCTGAGCGGGCGGGCGATGCGACCACTAATCCTGCCAAATAATTGAGAGCTTGTCCTTCACCGGGAAATAACTCTTCTACAGCTTGAACCAGTTGCACTCCTTCACGGAGAGAAGATTGCACCACTTGTTGACATTGTTTTAGGAGCCGAGTTAACACTAAGCCGGGAACTTGTACAGGCAGGTTGAGAGCATTTAACTGACGATTCCAAATGCTTGAGCCAGAGGCTTCAACAGGGGCAGAAGTTTCTGAGCCGATCGCTTCTGCGGAATCGTAAGCGGTGGTGGATTCATACTCCTGAACAGTAGACTCCCAGGGAAACAGGGGAGGATTTTTTTGAATTTCGCTTTGTAATCGGTGTTTTAACAAGGCATGAAAACGGTCTTGCACAGCAGGTACATCTCCAAGTTCAAATAGTTGCTCTCTTTGAGAAGAGCGTTTTGAATCGGTATAGCCAGAGACAGGAGAGGGATTATCTTGGGGCATAAGTAGATTTGCTTGATCCAGAGGTGATAGTCCGGTTGCCTCGCACCCTAGTGCCTGATTTGCTGCCTCAGCATCTACTAAAGTTGCTGTGGGGAGAAGATCCTGCAACAGCATTAGTATACGCCTCTGAATTTTTTCTGGGTCACGATTCATAGTACAAATTCCTATACATGAGTTGAAAGACGATCTCCGGACATTCAGCGGTTTTGCATCTCCCAAAAATCATTACGAATTTCCCAGGCTTGCTCTAGTAGTTTGAACCATTGTTTTTGAATTTGGGTCGTGGTAAAACCCAGCGCTTGAGCGATCGCGGCATCGGTTAACTTTTGCTGCTTCAAAGTTAATAATGCTTTTTGGGTTTCATCTAGTCGGGTTTGAAAATCCTGCCATTGTTGGGGAGCTAGCCCTAGGTTGCGATCGAGGTCGGCTTCTAACCATTGATGCACCAGCTCCCAACGATGAGAAAGCGCAAAGCGGACTAGATGATACTTAAATCGCTGTTGCAAATAATCTCGCTGGCGAGGCGTGAGCCTTAAAATGCTTTCGATTTCACTCGTAGGCAGGTCTTGAAGCCGCAACACAAAATAGTCAGCGCAATCATTTTGCTTACGCTCATCTAAATAACTAATTAGCTCAGCGATGACTGTGTGCCGGAGTGCATCTTCAACAGGTTCTGGTTCTTGAGCAACCATCCGCTCCCGAACCTGCTGCATCGAGGCGGCGTTCCAAGCACCATCTGCCTCACCCGACATCCCTTCAGCGGCTTGATCAATATCTACAGGGGTTTCGGCGGGCTGCTGCTGCGAGAAAGTTTGCGCCCGAAGAATGATCAGTTGTTGACTACGATTTCCAGGAAGTGGGATACGGCGTTTGGCATAACGCTCCGTAAAAGCCATATACTCCGCGAGTTGCAGGGGGGCATTGGGAGTGTAACTTGGAAGAAGTTGGGCTTCTCGGCGGAAGGCATTCAGCGCTTCTATATAAAAACTTTGGAGGAAGTCTTCGATCAGCGGCAGACGGGCTTGATAACTGGACTGAGTTTGAGGAGGTGTAATGTAGCGATACACTACTGCGCTCAAGGTGCTATGAAGCTCAACTCGCCCTCTTCGAGACCCTAACTTGGCATAGTGCAGACATTGCTGAAGACGGTGCTTTGCCAGGGTAAGCGCCCAAGATTCAGGATCGCCAGAAGCCTGTATACGCTTGCTTTCAATACAAATTCGAGTGACTTCTTTTAAAAGACGATCTGCCACATCCCAGCAGTGCTGCTCAGAAGCGTTTGTTGATACTTTAAATTCACTTAGCAGCAGTTGAAAGATTGGCTCCACGCTTTGGCAGGTTTCTATCATTATGTGTTCTAACGGCTAACGATAACAAACATCGGTATATCTTGATCAATTTTGGCAACAATCATCAGTAAGCGTCTAGAGTAAATCTCGATAAACTCAGTAAATATACACAATGATGATCTTTTGAAATTGTTAAGAGGATTGACCTAACATTATCTCTCACAACTTTCACTGCTTCACAGAGTGTTCAGGATGGCTGTAAAAATTTAGTGTGAAAATTAGTTTGGGCGTGACGGATAACTTAAATGAACACGAATTTAGATACACAACTTCAAGAACTGATTGATGATGCGCCGCAGGATGGGGTCACTCCTGCTTTAATTGAAGCGATCGCGCCAATATTAAAGCAATTAGCGTTGCAATTGCGGCACCCAGAGTATTACATTGCCCAAACTCTGGCGCAGAACTGGGCAGTCACTTTCCTAGATCATGAAACTCAAAGTGGCTTGCAGAAACAGATTATCTACGCATTTCCAAATCTGAAGGATGTGTCTTCTGGACCCTATCCGATGAAAGATCCGCAGATGATAGCGCTGCCTATCCCCGTTATCCATATCCTGTTTCAAATTGTGGCAATGGAAACGGTTGATAGCGTTGTCTTCTTTGAAGTGCCTGGAAATACGATGGTGGGCACCGAGGTGAAGAGAGAGGAATTGCAAGCCTTGATTCAGGCACAATTAACGCAGCAATTCGTTCCTGTTAATCCGATACCGCCTGATTTTGCTTAGAGGGAATAGCTTCAAACATCAATCATCAAACTTGACGAAGAGCTATGGACGAAGTGATTTCATCGTTCAAGTTGGCGATTTGGCTAATACTGCTGGTGCTATAGAAAGTAGTATTTGTAAATAAAAGTAACAAAACTGCCGTCATGCCGTCTTTCTGTCTTGACAGTAATCAATAAGGTCGATATGCTTTTATTCATACCCGGGTTACACAAGACTGAGAGTCATATGCAGGACAAGCTGAAAGAGGACAAGCAAAAAGTTACGTTGTATTTGCCACCAGAGCTACACAGGCAGCTAAAGGTAAAAGCAGCGGTTGATGTAGAAACAATGACTGACCTTGCCCAGAGAGCGATCGCGTTTTACTTGTCGAATCCAGAAGCTGTTGAGCATCATGATGGATTCTATGGTCAAAGTCACCGAATCTATGGCTGTCCAGAATGTTCAAGTCATCTAGTTTTACGGGATGGCGAGATGGTTTCCTTGAGCGATCAACTGGTGCCAGCCGTAGAAGTTAGTCTTTCTTCAGACAGTTCGCAGGTGATGAATGTACCTCAGGATGAAGAGGAACTGGTTCCGTTATTAGCCAAGTGAGTCTTTATTTCTGAAATAGTGTCGTAACTTTTAGTCAAGTGGTTTGGATGGTTTTTTCAGTCTGAGTTGTCTCTAATTGGGTGGATGATATGCAGGAAGAACTCAGCATCCTGATACAGGCTCAGTATCCTTTGATATATTTGGTTACGTCTGAGGAAGAGCGAGCCGAGCAAGCAATTGCAGAGATCGCTCAAGCTGGCAAACCTCAGCGCCGGATATTTCTTTGGACTGTGACCCACGGAATCGTTGAATATGGACAGCCTAGAAATGTCACCCAGCACAACACGGTTTCTCCGGAAGCGGCAGTAGAGTGGGCAACTCGGCAGCGCGACCCCGCAATCTTTGTTTTTAAGGATCTTCACCCTTTTGTTGATTCTCCAGCGGTGACTCGTTGGCTAAGGGATGCGATCGCTAGCTTTCGAGGATCGCAAAGAACAATTCTCTTGATGTCTCCAGTTCAGCAGATTCCAATCGAGCTTGAGAAAGAGGTGGCAGTCCTTGATTTTGCAATGCCAGACATGGCTGAGCTAAACCAAGTTCTCTCGCAGCAGCTAGACCTCACTCGCAATCGCCGAATTACCACCGAGACGAGAGAAAAGCTGTTGAAAGCTGCTTTAGGTCTGACGCGGGATGAAGCAGAAAAAGTCTACCGCAAAGCTCAAGTCACCACAGGGCGTTTAACAGAAGAAGAAGTTGGCATTGTTCTTTCCGAAAAGAAGCAATTGATTCGTCGCAATGGCATTCTTGAATACATTGAAGAAGATGAAACGATTCAGTCAGTGGGTGGACTAGAAGAGCTAAAGCGTTGGCTGACTCAGCGTTCTAATGCCTTCACAGAGCGTGCTAGGGAATATGGGCTTCCCCAACCCAAGGGAATGTTAATTCTGGGTGTGCCGGGATGCGGTAAATCATTGATTGCTAAAACCACCTCTCGGTTATGGGGTTTGCCCCTGCTCCGGCTGGATATGGGTCGAGTTTATGACGGCTCAATGGTCGGTCGGTCAGAAGCCAATTTACGAAACGCCCTAAAAACTGCCGAATCGATTTCGCCCGCCATTCTGTTCATTGATGAGTTAGACAAAGCCTTTGCTGGAACCGCTGGCTCCGCTGACTCGGATGGTGGAACTTCCAGCCGTATCTTCGGCTCATTTTTAACGTGGATGCAAGAGAAAGACTCTCCTGTTTTTGTGATGGCAACGGCAAACCGAGTGGAACGCCTGCCTGGAGAATTTTTGCGGAAAGGGCGGTTCGATGAATTGTTCTTTGTGGATTTACCCAATGCTGAAGAACGCAAAGATATTTTTAGAATTCATCTTTCTAAGCGCAAACGGGATATTCCCCGATTTGATTTAGACCAGTTGGCAAATGTAAGCGATGGTTTCTCTGGTGCAGAAATTGAGCAAGCGTTAGTGGCAGCAATGTACGATGCTTTTGCTCAAGAGAGAGAGTTTACCCAACTGGATATTATTGCAGCGGTCAAGGCAACTCAGCCTTTGTCTAAGACAATGAGCGAACAAGTGACGGCTCTGCGCGATTGGGCACGTCAAAGAGCTAGACCTGCTGCAGCCTCTGTCGCTGAATACCAGCGATTAGAGTTCTAGAGCTTTCTTCCTGCTCCCAACAGGTAGAAAGGCTAGCGGAACCGCTAGCAAAGTCAGTCAACACACCTGCTATTAACTTTAGGGCTAATAGCATTCACTAACCAAACGTTGTTCTTAACTCTCTATCAGGAGGAAATCCCAAATGTCTCATTTTAGCACTCTGCGTACAAAGATCACTGATGCTGAGATCTTGAAAGCTTCCTTGCGTGACCTAGGCATCAGCGTTAAAACTGAAGCTGATGTTCGTGGCTACAACGGTCAACGTGTCCGTTCCGACATCGTTGCTATCTTGGAAGGTGAATACGATCTAGGTTGGTCTCGCAATGCCGATGGTTCCTTTGACCTAATTGCTGACCTCTGGGGTGTTGCTAAACGCCACAACCAAACCGAGTTGATCAACTCTATCAACCAAAAGTACGCAGTTAACAAAACCTTGGCAGAGGTTAAGCGCCCTGGCTTGCAAAATGCAAACGTCAAGCTAGTGTTGCAAAATTAGTCTCTCCACGCGTTCCCAAACTAGCGGGCTAACCTAAAACGGTTAGTCCGTTTTTTAATGGGCATCTATGTTTTTAGTAAATCAAATGTTGATGCAAATACACACTTTTTTAACTGCTACTACGCAAAAATTTCTAGTCATACTCACCACTACAGATCCTGTCATCAGATCGCCGATCGCGGTTAGTTTAGGGGCGGTTCCCGGCGCACTCTGCCGATATTATATTTCACTATATTTTGGGAAATGGTTTGGCACAGACTTCCCTTTTGGCACTTTTTTTATTAATCTCACGGGTGCATTTTTGATGGGAGTATTTGTCACAGTTACTTTAGAGCGATCGATTGCCTCCCTTGATCTCCGCTTACTAATTGCAGTAGGTTTCTTAGGTTCATACACTACTTTTTCCACTTATGCATTAGATGCAATAATGCTTTTTCAAAGTGCAAATTTATCCTCCGCATTATTTTATTGGTTTGGTAGCGCTGTGTTAGGTATTTGTGGAGTTGTTCTAGGACGGTTGGTCACTCAAAAATTGCTTGATTAAACTTAGGCGGTGATAGCTATCAGCGATCGCATTAGGAGATACAAGTTTGTATTTATAGCCCTCAGCGGAATCGTACACATGACAACTACTCGATAAGTCGCGAAATTTCAGCAGAATGTAGAGAGGCGATCGCTCTTGTCCATCACTCTTAACTAACTGCTGCCTAAACAGGACTCATCTATTCTTAAGCGCTTATCTCATGAAAAAAATTCTGTTCGGCAGACTTATCAATACTGTAATGTCTTGGCTAGCTGCTGGGGCGATCGCTATCATTTTTTCAGATCTTGGGCTGACAGCGATTCCTCAGCCCTCAGCTACCCTCAACTACAAAAGGTTCGCAGATTGGTGTAAAAATCAATCATCCTTGCCTGCTGCAAGCCAATATACCGTTCGCTTGCTGATGGAAATGGCAAACACAGCCGATTGTCAGGAAGCCGATCAGCAGCTTTTTACTCAGACGGCACTTTTTTTGGGAGGCAGCGAAATTACCGACCTCAGCCCGCTTGCGTCATTGATCAATCTCAAAACGCTGATTCTGAATAATAATAAAATTTCTGATCTCAAACCCTTAACTCGCTTAACTAGCCTCACTTGGCTTTCTTTGGATGCCAACCAAATTTCTGACTTGCGCCCGTTGGCGACGCTGACTAATTTGCGAACTCTGCTTTTGGATACGAATAAGATTGAAGATTTGCGTCCCCTTGAATCTTTAAAGGATTTAACGAACCTATTGGCTTATGGAAATAAAATTACTGATATTAGCGCATTAGACTCTCTCAAAAAATTGGAAACATTGGCGTTATATAATAACCAAATTTCTGATTTAAGTCCTCTAGCCTCGCTGACAAACTTACGGATTCTGTCGCTGTATGATAATGAAATTGAGGATTTGAGTCCGCTTAAGTTGTTGACTAATTTAAAAACGTTAGTATTATTTGAAAATAAAATTTCTAATCTGGCACCATTAGAAAACTTGACTAATCTTGAATCTTTAACACTATTTGAAAATAAAATATCTGATATTAGTCCGCTTAGCTTGTTAGTTAATCTGAGTAATTTATTGCTCGGAAATAATCCAATCTCGGATATCAGTGCTTTAAGTAAGCTCACTAAGCTGAAGTCGCTGGCATTGTTTAACACACGAGTTGCGGATATTACCCCACTCAGCGCGATCGCACCATTGACTCAACTTGACCTCTACAACACACGGGTAAGCGATGTTAGCGCTCTAGGAAAACTACCCAATTTGAAAGAGTTGGATTTGCGAAAAACACCCTTGATTAAACGAGTTTGCCCAATCAAACCGACATCTGGGTGCCGCTTGTAGTCAGAGAAACGGCTTGATTATCATGTACGGATTGAACAGGATTGATCAAACTACAAAAACGAGGATTGTGGTGCAGAGCGTTAAAGTCAGAATCAATTTTTGCGATCGCTCGATATAGCGTCGGATTCAATTTTAGGGCTTGATATAGATAGTTCAATGCGGTTTCTAAATTACCCAATAAAGCATAGCAGCGGGCTTTGTTGTACCAAGCATCTGGATGGTTCGGCTTGATTTCCAAGCTTTCATCAAAACTAGCGATCGCGTCTTCATACCGTCCTAGCTTCTTTAATACGGTTCCACGATAATTCAAGGCATAGTAACATTGAGGATTAATTGCCAGAGTTTTGTCTAAACTCGCCAATGCTGCATACTGATAGCCCAAATTTGCGAGTACTTTACTTCGGTGATACCACGCTTTATAGTCTTCCGGCGTAATTTCAATTACCCGATTGAAACTGGTGAGTGCTTCTTCATAGCGATGCAAAAAAACTAAAGTATTTCCCCGGTTGTACCAAGCTTGAGTATTTTTGGGAGTGAGTTTAATCGTTTTATTTAATCTGATTAGCGCTTCTTCGTAGCAACTTAAACTGACTAACGCGATCGCCTGTCCATGCCATGCCAGCGCGTAATCCGGATTGATTTTGATTGCCTGATCAAAATTGGCGATCGCTTCACGGTAGTGACCTAAATTTTCCAAAGCATAGCCGCGATAAGTCCAGATTTCATACAGATCGGGCTGATTCGCCAATAGTGAGTCATAGCGGACAACAGCACTCTCTAGAGAATTTGGGCGATCATCTTTATGTGGACTGTTATATCGATCTTCAGAGTACTGATCTTGCCTCATAAAGCACCCATTGTCATAGTTATATTTTCTTAGGATTGGCAAATAGCACTACAAACTATCTAAAGATTGTGCGAAGAAGGGTGGAAGTCCGGGGTAGAGAGTTCGAGGTTTGGAGTTCACCAGCCTTTGGCGGTTCTTTTGCAAAATCAAGCGGGGCAACTGTCGCGATCGCTGATAATTAAAGAGCTGAAGCTGACCCATTGGGAGAAAACTTGTGAGCGATCGTCGATTTAAACTCGCTGCCTTTCTATTAACCTGCGTCATTTCACTATCCACACTGCTGGCTGGCTGTGACTTACCCCAAGTGAGCGCAGAGCAACGGCTATTTCTCGACCTATCGCTCGATTTTTTGGGCAGCTATAAGTTACCCAACCAAAAGTTTCAAAATACGCCCGTCGGTGGTTTATCATCCCTCACTTACGATCGCCAGCGAAACCTGGTGTACGCCATCTCGGACGATCGCAGCGAATTTGCTCCAGCGCGATTTTATACGCTGAAACTGAACTTGGATGCCGCCAACCCCAAAGCACCCAAGATTAAACAGGTTGATGTCACAGGTGTCACATTCATCACCGATGAAGCGGGTCAGCCCTACGCCAAAGGAGAGGTTGATCCTGAAGGGATTGTGTTGTCTCCATTGGGGACGCTGTTTATTGCGAGTGAGGGAATTGCTCCGAAAGGAATTGCTCCGTTTGTGCGCGAGTTTGACCTGAAAACCGGGAAGTGGAAACGGAGTTTGGCTATTCCCAATCGCTACTTGCCCAAAACTGAAAACGGCAAACAAACTCAGGGCGTAGGCGATAATCTGGGCTTTGAATCCTTAACGTTAAATATGAGTGGCGGCAGTACTGTTGCGATCGAACCTTTTCGCCTATTCACTGCAACCGAGTCGGCGCTGATGCAAGATGCCAGTCCAGAGCATCCACAGCAAGGAGCCAGCCGCAATCGCGTTTTGCATTATTCCCTCGATCCCACCTACTCTCTATTGATATCGGAACACTTATACGAAATGGAGCCGCCGCCAGAGGGTGCCCTATTTCATGGGTTAACGGATATGCTGGCGATCGACCAGGGCGGGCATTTTATCAGCATTGAGCGATCGTTTGGCAGCAATGGTTTTGGCGTGAAGCTGTTTCAATTAGGCATGGGCAGCGCCAGCGACACCACAACCATTGAGAGCTTAAAGGGGCAAATTCCGGGAGTGCAGCCCATTCGTAAAAAGCTGTTGCTGGATCTAAACCAGTTAGGGGTTCCCCTCGACAATTTGGAAGGCATCGCTTTTGGACCTCAACTACCCGACGGTAGCAAAAGCTTAATACTCATGAGCGACAACAACTTTAGTGATCAGCAGGCAACCTTATTTTTCCTATTTCGGATTAAAGGACTGCGTTAGTTCCCAATTGATTATCAAATCGGCAATCAAAGGTTCAACATTAGTCTAGTAGGGGCACCTCTTGTGGGTGCCCTCAATCCCGTGGGCAGGCACAAGACCCGCCCCTGCGGATTCATTCGATGTTTTCAAAATAAAGAGAAAAGCCTTGAAGAGAGAAAACAATCAAACAGCTAGCTCATAAAATGTAAAGATGGAATACGGTCTGTTAAGGTTCAGAAACTTATGTTTAGCAGCATGTTACTTTCTAGCGTAATGTTTTCTTTATATTTATGCGTTAAACCGTAAGAGATAACCCATCTTAGTGAGTGGTTCAAAGCTGTAGAGGCATCGAATGCAGGCAAACTCGGATCAGCCAAATATTGCCGATTATCCGCTGCAACTCTTGCTGTTTATTGATAAACGACCCAGTTCTAAGGAGCAAGTTCGGCAGATTCGCACCGCTCTTAAAGAGTTACGGAAGGAGTGCGAGTTTGAACTTCAAATTATTGATGTGAGTGAGCAGCCTTATTTGGCTGAGTATTTTCGCCTGGTTGCCACCCCCGCCTTGATCAAGATCCATCCGGAACCTCGTCAAACTCTAGCGGGCAGTACTTTGGTGCAGCAATTGCAGCATTGGTGGATTCATTGGCAGCGCTCGGTGGCGGAATATCTCGCAACCACTGCGGATGCGGGTGCAATGGAGGTGCGATCGCTCAAGCAAACCCTGGCGCTTGAAATTGCCGCTGTCACTCCTCAAACCGCAGATGGAATTGCATCATCATTTGGCAATGCACCTGCCACAAATTTAGAATCGCGCAGTCTATCGGCTGAAGTTGAGCAGGTTTCTACTTTACGCAGTCTCAAGGATGCATTTGATAGTTCAGCTTCATTTAATTTAGTGACGCGATCGACTGAGTTGATTCGGCTCTCCGATGAAGTCTTTCGGCTGAAGCGCGAAAAAGAGGATCTAGAGCATCAGCTTCAGTTCAAAGATCAAATTCTGGCAATGTTGGCGCATGATTTACGCAACCCTCTAACGGCAACTTCGATCGCGCTAGAGACATTGGAAAGGGGCTGCAACTCTAAAGATGGTGCAGAGTCGCACCTAACGTCCCAGCTAACGGCGCGGTTGCTTAACCATGCTCGAACTCAAACACGGGTAATGGATCGGATGATTACTGATGTTTTGCAGTCGGCGCGGGGCATTGGTTCGGATGCGCGAATTCACCCTCACAAGCTTGATTTAGGTGCTTTATGCTTAGAGGTGCTAAATGATTTGCAAGACCGTTTTCTAGAAAAATCTCAGCAGGTTGAAACAGATATTCCCTCAGATTTGCCCACGATCTGGGCAGATGGAGAACGCATTCGCCAAGTTTTAATCAACCTGCTGGATAACGCTGTGAAGTACACGCCACCGGGCGGCACCATTCAGCTTGCCGCTCTGCATCGCACCACCCAAAAAGTGCAGATTAGCGTAGGAGATAACGGACCCGGCATTCCCCCTGAAAATCAAGAGCGAATTTTTGAGGAGCGCTTTCGCCTCAAGCGAGATGAAGATAAGGAAGGCTACGGGATTGGGCTGTCGCTGTGCCAGCGGATTATTCGCGCCCACTACGGGCAAATTTGGGTAGACTCTACCTCAAATCAGGGCAGTTGCTTTCACTTTACGCTGCCCGTATTGCGTAAGTAGATCAGGTCAGGACGCAGATGATTGATTGATTATGGATTCGTGAATTTCAACAATTTTCGTGAACGGCTACTAGCTTGCTTTTCTGATTAGAAAAAGTCATGACCGTGCTACCGGGAGAGCCTATTTCATTAATACGAAAGTTCAATCAATCTCTAAAGCAAAAATTTTGAAACTGGCTCAACAGCTTGAGGAGTCTGAAGATAGAGAAAAATTTTGAGGATAATATATGAAGGATTTGAAAGAGAGTATCTGAGCGATATAAGTAGGAATCCGGAATTAAACTGAAGACGCTTTCAGAACAGGTAAGGCTTTTAGGGTTATGGATCTTATGTTTAATTCAAGCCGCCTACTTAGTGTAAAAAGTAGGAAATTTATCTAATTTATCTCTTACAAGTATTTCAAAAGCCTCTTAACCCTTTGCTTTCATGATTCCCTCTCGTCGTGTTTATTGGTTGCTGCTTTTAGGAACTGCGATCGCATTAGGAATTGCCACTGTGGGCAGTAACTTAATCAATCCGCGTTTCATCGGATTTTCCATCTGGTTAGCCTTGGGCTTTGATGTGGTGGTGCTGGGGTTGATGGTGCTGGATGGGTTGACTGGTAGGGCAAATCGGGTGACGGTGACGCGCGATCGCTTGGAGCGGCTCTCCATCGGGCGAGAGAATCCGGTGCGGCTGACGGTGCGATCGGGGAAACAGCCTGCAATCTTGCAAATTCGGGATTATGCGCCTCAGTCGTTTTCCACTTCTGAAGGGATTTTGTATTTGAACTTGCCGGCTGAACAAACCCAAGAGTTGACCTACACCGCGTTCCCGTCGAAGCGGGGCGAATATGAATGGGGCGATATTCAGGTGCGGCAGTTGGGGCGGTGGGGCTTGGCTTGGCACGATTGGAAGATTCCCCAAAGCCAGACGATCGCAGTTTATCCCGATTTGATTGGGCTGCGATCGCTCTCGATTCGGCTAACCTTGCAAACCACGGGCAACATCCGGCAGGCGCGTCGGCACGGCATGGGCACCGAGTTTTCGGAATTACGCGAATATGTCAGTGGCGATGACCCGCGTTTGATTGATTGGAAGGCAACGGCGCGACGTAGCCGAATGGTGGTGCGGGTGCTGGAGCCAGAGCAAGAGCAAACCTTGATTGTGCTGCTGGATCGGGGACGGTTGATGACGGCACAGGTGAAAGGCTTGGCGCGGTTTGATTGGGGGCTGAATGCTACGTTGTCTTTGGCGGTGGCAGGGTTGCAGCGGGGCGATCGCGTGGGTGTAGGCGTGTTCGATCGCCAGATCCACACCTGGATTCCGCCAGAGCGGGGTCAAACTCAACTGCCAAAGATTCTAGAGCGGCTTAGCCCAATCCAGCCTGAATTGTTGGAACCCGATTATCTGGGAACCGTGAGCGCGATCGCCACCCGCCAAACTCGACGCGCCCTCGTGGTGCTAATCACCGATGTGATCGACGAAATTGCTTCGGCGGAATTGCTGGCTACTATGACCCGGCTGGCTCCGCGTCATCTGCCCTTTTGCGTCACCCTGCGCGATCCTCAGGTGGATGTCAAAGCCCACAGGATTACAACCACCGTTCCCGACGCTTACGCCCGTGCTGTTGCCTTGGATTTGTTGGCACAGCGGCAACTTGCCCTAGCAAAGCTGAAACAAAAAGGTGTGTTGATTCTAGATGCCCCCGCCGATCGCCTGAGTGAAGAGTTAGTTGATCGCTATCTGCAACTCAAAGCCCGCAATCAGCTTTAGAATCGCCCTAAATTTGGTTTAGTTCAGACTCAGCTTGAATAAGCGGCTTTGTTTAAGGCACTCTGGTACAGGCAGGAAAAAGCAGGGGCAATCAACCATGAAGCAGGGCGCGTCAAAATACAGCCAACAATCGCGATCGCAGCGATGGACTCAAGCATTGTTTGAAAATCCGGGCGACTCCGGTGCCGCTAGCTATGAGCAATGGCAGCAGCAATTTTTGCTGAAGCGGCTACGAATTGCCATTGGGCTGTGGCTGCTGTATCACCTCAGCTTTCTCCCGTTTGATCTAACCAGTGCGCTGTTTGATCGCGATCGCTTCAACAACCTTTGGCTCACCGTTTCGGCGTATAGCTCGATTGGGCTGCTGATTTGTTTAGCACTGTTGCAAACCCGATGGGGGCGGCGACATCTAGCGCTGATTTTTCTGGGTGTTGCCTGGAGCGTTCCGCTCACGTTTCACATTTTGCTGACCCAGCGTGGACAAATTGAAACCAACTACTACCTGTGGATGATGCCGTTTTTTGCCCTAGCGGCTGTCATTCCAGTCCGCTGGCGGCTGCATTTGGTGGCTCAACTGGGCATCATTTTGTATTACGTGGGAGTGAATTTAGTGTTGGGTAATCGCATCACGGCAACCACAGGGACTACCGTTGACTTGCCCGAAGAAACTTATCTAACGCTGTTTTGGTTTTGCTTTGTCTGTAATCTGTCGGTGTTTATGTATGAGCGATTGGCACGGACGGTATTCAAAGCGCGTCAAATTCTGGTTGCCGAGCAAGAAAAATCGGAGCGTCTGTTGCTCAATATTTTGCCGCCGTCGATCGCCGAACGGCTCAAACACCAGCCTGACAGCATTGCCGACAATTTCACTGAGGTTACCGTGCTGTTTGCCGATCTTGTCGGCTTTACTCAACTGTCTGCCCAAATGCCGCCCGAAGATTTGGTCAATCTGTTGAACCAGGTGTTTTCCTTGTTTGACCAACTTGCCGCCCGACATAATCTGGAAAAGATCAAAACGATTGGGGATGCCTATATGGTGGTGGCAGGTTTGCCAGAGGCGAGAGCCAATCACGCCGCCGCGATCGCCGACATGGCACTCGAAATGCAGCAGGCGCTTATCTCGTTGAACCAGCAAATTGGGCACACCCTCAGCATTCGAGTCGGCATTCATACGGGACCCGTTGTTGCCGGGGTGATTGGCTTGAAAAAATTTGCCTATGACCTCTGGGGGGATACGGTGAATACCGCCAGCCGGATGGAGTCAAGCGGCATCCCCGGCGAAATTCAGGTGACTCAAACAACCTATGACTGCCTCAAGCAAGACTATCGCTTTGAAGAACGCGGCATAATTCCCATTAAAGGAAAAGGCGAAATGACGACCTATTTGCTGAAAGGGCGATCGCGGATTCAATCTGTAGTATCGCTGGGTCTGCCTGTGGAGAGGCTTTAAGGTGTCGGGCTTGGGTGTCAGAGGCTTTAGAAAAATGGGAGCAGAGAATGAAAGGGGCGTGGGAGTATGTGCAGGAACGAGCCGAGGAAGACTGGCTGATTGGGTATGAGAGCCGTGCTTTTTTTGAGTTGACAAACCAGGCGATCGCGCAATTGAACCTAGCAAAAGCGCGATCGCCCCATCCGCCCGTTATTTTTCTCGCAGAATCAGACCCAATCCACTTCCTAGCAAAATTCATAGCCGCCTGCGCCATAGACTGCCACCTATTCCTCTGCAACCCCACCTGGACAGACTCCGAATGGGCACAAGTTCGCGCCCTAGCTCAACCCAGCCTCATCTGGAATGAAACTACACCCCACAGACCAAACTTCATTGCCCGCATGGGCTTTCAAGAAACACAACTCGCAATTCGCAATTCGCAATTCGCAATTCCCCTCATTTGCATTCCCACCGGCGGTTCCTCCGGCACCATCCGCTTTGCGATGCACACCTGGGATACGCTTATGGCTTCTGTCACAGGTTTTCAACAATACTTTGGCGTAGAGCGAATTCATTCCTGCTGTGTTTTGCCCTTGTATCACGTCAGCGGGTTGATGCAGTTTGTGCGATCGCTCACGTCTGGCGGCAATTTTGTCCTTCTATCGCATAAAACCCTAGAGTCATCCCCACTGCCCTTCAACCCCGCTGACTGCTTTCTATCCCTCGTGCCGACGCAACTTCAGCGACTGCTTGGCTCTCCCATCCTGGCTCACTTCAAAATGATTCTGCTCGGTGGTGCGCCAGCCGGGTCAGAGTTGCTAGAGCAGGCTCGACGGCTGAATATCCCGCTTGCGCCCACCTACGGTATGACGGAAACCGCGTCCCAGGTAGCAACCTTAAAGCCAACGGATTTTTTGCAGGGCATAACGAGCTGTGGTCAAACCCTGCCCCACGCTCAAATCACGATCCGCAGCGTCACGACGGGGGAAGTGCTAGGGGTGAATCAAACGGGTGTGGTGACGATCGCATCTGCATCACTAGCGCTGGGCTACTATCCAGAATTGTTTGACGACAGCGCCTTTGTCGCAGACGACCTCGGCTGGCTGGATGAGCGCGGCTACCTGCATATCGTCGGGCGACAGAGCGACAAAATCATCACAGGTGGCGAGAATGTGTTTCCAGCAGAGGTGGAGGCGGCGATTTTGGCGACGGGACTGGTGCAAGATGTGGGCGTGATTGGCGTGAGCGATCGCCAATGGGGAGAAGCGATCGCTGCCGTTTATGTGCCAATCGACATTAACCTAACGGTGACAATGCTCAAAGCTGCTTTGGAAAATCGTTTAAGCAAATTTAAGCTACCCAAACATTGGATTGCCGTGGAACATCTACCCCGCAACGCCCAGGGGAAACTTAATCGACCGAAGCTGCAACAACTGGTGTCGTCCACTGTTCTAACCAAGCAATTAACAGATGCGGTAATTCCTGCCGAGTTCGAGTCTGAGCATCAATACAAACATGGCGAGTCAGGGCTTTGATTACTGGCTTGTCTATTGCGGATTCCAAGTAAATTTGATATTCAACTTCAAACTCAGTCAGGCGAGTCTGATCAGGCGTTACACCAGTTTTTGCCCCCCTAGCCCCCCAATTTTGAGGGGAACAAGAGTCAAAGTCCCCCAGAATTGGGGGATTTAGGGGGCTTACAGAATTGGTAGGCGTGGTGCATTCATTTGAGAATGGCGTAAGGTGAATTTCCAGGCGATCGCCCACTGCGATCGGTCGCAAAAAATCTACACTGGCATGAACAATCGGCACCGCCACAGGCACTCCTTTAAAGAATGCCTTCAGGTCAATTCCTGTCGCCTGCAATGAGGCTTCATAGGCTTCGTGAGCGATCGCCAACCCATTGGCAAAATACATCACCCCCGCCGCATCTGTATCTTGAAATCGCACCGTCCGATGATAAATAAACATCTAGCCCCCAACCCTTTAAGTGCTGAGTGGAAAATTCAGAACTCAAAATTCAAAACTCAAAACTCAAAACTCAAAACTTTCCCCTAGCCTCTCGCCCCGTTAAAAACCAACCTTCCAAAGCTGAAAGATCTCGCCAGACAGGGTTTTGACGATTTTGCCTCCAGCGTCTCGAACGAGCTTTTTCCAGCTTTCCAATGGTTCTAGAAAAACTTCGCTGCCCAAGTAAGTTTCCAAGATTGCCCAGTTTTCTGCCAGTGGTGTCTCTGGATCGACTACATCAAACACAAAGGAACTACCCGGTTTCAAAACCCGTTTGGCTTCAGCCAGCACTGATTCCCAGTACTCTGGTGGGTAGTAGGCGCTGACTCCGGTGGCGATCGCCAAGTCAAATTGGTTCGCTTCGTAGGGCATTTGATGAGCGGGAGCCAGTTCGACCCCTTTAAACAGTTTGGAGTTCAACTGAGGTCCTCGCGCATTTAGCACATCTCGCGCTGCGGTACTTACTTCTAGACCATAGAAAACCGCATCCCACTCGCGCCAGGGATAAATCAAAAAGCTGACTCCACAGCCAATATCCAGGCAGTGCTGCTTTTTTTGCGGTTTCGCCAGTTGCCAAAAAGGGGAAGTAAGTTTGCTTTGCAGCAACCCAGACAGCCGCTCTTGGTAGATCGGCATTGCCTTGACTTCATCGGGCAAGTCAGCCGCCGTGCCTTGATACTCTTGGTTAAAACGGAACGCGATCGCGGCGATATGGCTTTCCCAATCGGTGTGGCGATCGCGCAACTCCCCAAACCCATCACTGAAATCTGCTTGAGATGAAAGACGCTTGTTTTTATTAGACATCTCTTTATTAGACATCCAATCCTTTAGCCTTTCAAGGCTTTATTAAAGTTTTGGCGGTAGGGTTTGTTAAAGATCAAGACGGGCCAGAGGGGCGCTAGATACCAGCGACCCTGGCTAAAGTTTGTCCGATCAAATCCCGTCCAAAACTTCCAAATGCCACCGACGTAAACGATGGACGCAACAACACCAATGATTTCCATAGCTGAACGAGTCCTCTAAATTTGCTAGTTAGGCTTACTACTCTGTTTTATCCTACTTACAGAAATCTAGATGTCTAGTAGTGTCGATGTAACAAGGTTTTACGATGTTTAGGTTGAGGTAGCATTCCTTTCCTTAGGAAGATACCTTGAAGGCATCAGCGCTACAAAACTATAGAAAAGAAGACTCTACCCTTCAGAGAGTCAAAGCTTTTTTATTTAGAACAATCACAATCGAGGGCGTATGCGAGCAGTTTTGATGGCAGGCGGATCGGGAACGCGACTAAGACCGTTGACTTGCGACCTTCCTAAGCCGATGGTTCCGATTCTCAACCGTCCGATCGCCGAACATATCATCAATTTGCTGAAGCGTAATGGCATTGATGAAATTATCACGACGCTGCACTATTTGCCCGATGTTATGCGGGATTATTTTCAGGACGGCAGTGACTTTGGCGTACAAATGACTTACGCCGTCGAGGAAGATCAGCCCTTGGGGACGGCAGGCTGCGTTAAAAATATTGCGGAACTATTAGACGACACATTTTTGGTAATCAGCGGCGACAGCATCACGGATTTTGATCTGAAGGACGCGATCGCCTTTCATAAAGCCCATCGCTCCAAAGCTACGCTGATTCTGACCCGCGTCCCTAATCCACTGGAATTTGGCGTGGTGATCACCGACGAAAACTACCGCATTTCTCGCTTTCTAGAAAAACCTTCTAGCAGCGAAATCTTTTCTGATACGGTCAATACGGGCATCTACATTTTAGAACCAGAGGTATTGGAGTATTTGCCAGAAAATCAGGAAAGTGATTTTTCCAAAGATTTGTTTCCGCTGCTGTTGGCGGAAGGGGAGCCGATGTTTGGCTATATTGCCGATGGCTATTGGTGCGATGTCGGTCATTTAGATGCCTATCGCGAAGCCCAGTACGACGGCTTGTTTCGCAAAGTCAAGCTCGATTTTGCCTACGAAGAGCGGATGCCTGGTATTTGGATTGGGCAAAACACTTACCTTGACCCGACCGCGCAGATTGAAGCACCAGCCATGATTGGCAGCAATTGCCGGATTGGGGCGCGAGTGCTGATTGAAGGCGGCACGGTGATTGGCGATAACGTGACGGTGGGGGCGGAGGCAAATCTAAAACGACCGATTGTTTGGAACGGGGCGATCGTCGGCGAAGAAGCCCACTTAAGAGCCTGTGTGATTGCACGAGGCACACGGGTAGATCGCCGTGCCCATGTGTTAGAAGGCGCAGTCGTTGGTCCACTCTCCTCCATTGGCGAAGAAGCGCAGGTTAGCCCTGGTGTGCGGGTGTGGCCCAGCAAAAAGGTAGAGCCGGGTGCCATTCTCAACATCAACCTGATTTGGGGACAGGCTGCCTATCGCAATTTATTTGGGCAGCGGGGCGTGTCTGGGCTGGCAAATATCGACATCACGCCCGAATTTGCCGTCAAGCTGGGTGGGGCATACGGTTCTACGCTTAAGTCTGGTTCCCACGTTACGGTTTCCCGCGATCAGCGCACGATTTCGCGAATGGTGTCGCGATCGCTAATTGCAGGATTGATGTCGGTTGGGGTCAACATCCAAAATCTGGAAGCGACGGCAATTCCAGTCGCGCGATCGATTGTACCGACGATCGCGATCGCGGGCGGCATTCATGTCCGCGTCCATCCTGAGCGCCCTGACCACATCCTGATTGAGTTCTTTGATCACAAAGGCATCAACATCTCCAAATCGCGCGAAAAGAAAATTGAAGGCGCATATTTCAAAGAAGATTTTCGCCGTGCCCAGATGCACGAAATTGGCAACGTCGCCTACGCCAACCAAATGCTAGACATCTACGGCATCAGTTTTGAGCGTCACCTGAATGTGGAAGCGATTCGCCACAGCAGTTCCAAAGTGGTGATTGATTATGTCTACGCCGTATCGGGCGCGGTGCTGCCCCAAATTCTCGCTAAATTTGGCTGCGATGCCGTGGTGCTGAACGCCAGCCTTAGCCAAGTTGCCCCCACTAACTCAAATCGCGAAACGTTACTTAGCCAGTTGGGGCAGGTGGTGGAAGCGCTGAAGGCTAATTTTGGGGTGCAGGTGTATGCCAATGGCGAACAACTGATTTTGGTGGATGAGGCAGGCAGCACCATTCGCGGCGAAATGCTGACGGCACTAATGGCAGAAATGATGCTAACTCAGACTCCTAGGGGCACGATCGTAGTTCCGGTCAATGCCTCCAGCGCCGTGGAACACATTGCCCGCCGCCACGACGGTCGGGTGATTCGCACGAAGGCAAACCCGACTGCCCTAATGGAAACCTGCCAAACCAGCGCCAATGTGGTTTTGGGCGGCAGCGGCGAGATGGGTTTCATCTTCCCTCACCTGCATCCCGGCTTTGATGCCATGTTTTGTATTGCCAAAATCATTGAACTGTTGACTATTCAAGAGCGATCGCTGGGACAAATTCGGGCAGAGCTTCCCCGGATTAGCCATAAAACCCACGTCGTCCGCTGTCCTTGGTCAACCAAAGGCTCCCTCATGCGGCACCTCGTCGAAACTCATCCCGTAGAATCGTTAGAACTGGTGGATGGCGTGAAAATTTTTGATCATCAACACGATGGCTGGGTGCTAATTTTGCCCGATGCTGGGGAGCCGTTAGTCCACATTTTTGCCAACAGCCCCGATCGCAACTGGGTAGACGAAACCTTGCGAGACTACCGCATCCGAGTGCAAGAATTTGTCGATCAAGAACATGAATCAGAAGAAGAGGTCTATGCCGAAAGCACGTATTCATATTAGTAGGCGAGTGGAAAACTTGGGATTTTTTTAGTGTTTTCAACCAAGACTTATGAAATTTAACGTGACTTCGGATCGAGATGAAGACGGAGTTTGGATTGCAGAATGTCCAAGCATTCCTGGTTGTGTCAGCCAAGGGCAAACCAAAGACGAAGCATTTGAAAATATTAAAGATGCGATCGCGGCTTGCCTGCAAGTTCGGGCAGAGCGGGGTTTGCTGCTAACCCTTAAAACTTGTTAGGAACGAGAACAAAATAAAACCGAATTTTGTAGGATGTGTTAGGCGATAGCCGTAACGCATCAATCCCCGGCAGCGCTGCTCTAACACATCCTACAGAAGAATTACACCTTATTTGATCCGCGATCCTAAGTATTGGATGTAACAACCTGTTGAGTCTGGTTGGGCGATCGCCGCTATTCCCTACAATGGGTGCAGACCTCATGTAGAACTTGCGACTGATTATGACTAAGACCGTTGGGGATGTAATGACCCATGACCCGATTACAGCGAACCGCGACACTGCGCTGGTCGAGGTGATCAAAATATTGGCAGAGAAGCGCATCAGCGGTCTGCCTGTACTCGATGAAAATGGCAAACTGGTTGGCGTAATTTCTGAAACAGATTTAATGTGGCGAGAAACCGGAGCCACTATGCCGCCCTACATCATGTTTTTAGACAGTGTGATTTACCTCGAAAACCCTGCTCAATACGAGCGCGAAGTGCATAAAGCGTTGGGCGAAACCGTGGGAGAAGCCATGACCGATGAGCATCTTGTGACGATCGCTCCTGATCAGCCCCTGCGAGATGCTGCCCAATTAATGCACGATCGCAAGGTGCATCGCTTGCCCGTAGTCGATGCCAGCGATCGCGTCATCGGCATTTTGACTCGTGGCGACATCATTCGCTCTATGGCGGCAGATCAGGGCTAAAGAGAGAACACGATTTACTTTTTTAAGAACAATTTATTAACAAACAATTTTTATGGACATTACTCCTGATTCGGTTAAAACGCTTTTAGATTCGGCTGATTTGGGCGATCGCCTTAGAGCCGTAAACCAAATGCGGACGCTTGATCCAAGCATTACCTTCGGCATGATTTTGCAAGCGGTGGATGATACGAATCCCAGGGTACGCTATGCCGCTGTCAGCCAGCTATCATCCTTGGGTGGTCAAGATCGGGCGAAAACATTGGAAACCCTGCGCGATCGCCTGCAAGATGCTGAACCGGACGTGCAGGCTGCCGCCGCAGATTCGATCGGCGCACTCAAGCTCACTGAAGCCTTTGAGGATTTGCGATTTCTTTACAACACCAGTGCGGAATGGTTGGTTAAATTCAGCATTGTGGCGGCACTGGGAGAATTGGGTGATCCACGCGGCTTTGAACTGTTGGAAGACGCGATCGCATCCCCGAATGAACTGATGCAAATGGCGGCGATCGGTTCCTTTGGTGAACTAGGCGATACCCGCGCTGTGCCGCTACTCATCGGTCACGCGGCAAACCCCGATTGGCAAGTCCGCTATCGCCTTGCCCAAGCTCTCGGTCGATTGGCAACCCCCGAAGCCAAAGCAACTCTAGAGACTCTAGCCCAAGACCCGATAGCCCAAGTTGCCGAAGAAGCCAAATCTGGTTTGGATAAGTAGATGGATCGTTAAACATTACCCTCGGCGAATAAATTTTCTACTGAAGCTTGGGCAAAATGGTTTGAATCTGTTGATCATTTGTACATAGGACTTACGCACTCGCCCCCTAAATCCCCCAATTCTGGGGGACTTTGATCTCTAGATCCCCCAGCATTGGGGCTTGGGGCGACAAATTTCGGTTGATTTGCGTACGTCCTGGTACAGTTTCTAATGAAATGTTTGGCTTTGGGAATCTGATTTGGCAGGTTTCTAGAATGAAAGCAGCGGTGATTGGGATGAAAAAAGGGATCTATGGGAATTGCTACAGTTAATCCGGCGACGGGGGAAGTGGTCAAAACGTTTGAGGCGCTTTCGGATGCGGAGATTGACAGTAAGGTGGCGATCGCTCAAGCCGCATTTTTGCAGTATCGCCAGGCCAGTTTTGAACAAAGATCGCAGTGGCTCCAGTCTGCCGCTGCAATTTTGGAGGCTGACAAGAATCGCCTAGGTGCTTTGATTACGCTAGAGATGGGCAAGACGTTGAAAGCGGCGATCGCCGAGGTGGAAAAATGCGCGGCGGTCTGTCGCTATTATGCTGAAAATGGGAAGAAGTTTTTGGCAGATGAAGCGATCTCCAGTGATGCAAGCCATAGCTTTGTGCGTTATCAGCCCTTGGGGATTATTCTTGCCGTCATGCCGTGGAATTTTCCTTTTTGGCAGGTGTTTCGGTTTGCGGCTCCGGCGCTCATGGCTGGTAATGTAGGCTTGCTGAAACATGCGTCCAATGTGCCCCAATGTGCGCTGGCGATCGCAGAAGTCATGCAGCAGGCAGGCTTTCCCGCAGGTGTTTTTCAAGCGTTGCTGATGGAGTCAATCAAGGTCGCTGCGCTGATGGCAGACGATCGCATCAAAGCGGCAACCTTAACTGGCAGTGAACCTGCGGGAGCAAGTTTGGCGGTTGCGGCTGGCAAAAATATCAAAAAAGTGGTGCTAGAACTAGGCGGCAGTGATCCCTTGCTCGTCCTGCCCAGTGCAGATTTGCAGTCGGCTGCAACGACTGCCGTTACCTCACGGATGCTGAACTGCGGACAAACCTGCATTTCTGCGAAGCGGTTTATTGTGGCAAACACCATTGCGGATGAGTTTGAGGAATTGCTGATCACTCAATACAATCAGCTAAAAGTGGGCGACCCCATGCTGCCAGAGACGGATTTAGGTCCGCTGTCTACTCCCAAAATTTTAGAAGACATCGATCGCCAAGTGCAAGCGATCGTCCAGCAGGGCGCAAAAGTTTTGGTGGGTGGCGATCGCCTGGAGCGCCCCGGCAATTACTACAAACCCACATTAATCACCGATATTGCGGCGGAGAATCCTGTAGGGCGAGAAGAATTTTTTGGTCCAGTGGGGCTGCTGTTTCGGGTAGCAGATTTAGATGAGGCGATCGCGCTGGCAAACAACACACCCTTCGGCTTAGGCTCCAGCGCTTGGACAAACGACCCCACAGAGCAAGAGCAATTAATTAATGGCATTGATGCTGGCTGTGTCTTCATTAACGGTATCGTAAAGTCTGACCCGCGCTTACCGTTTGGCGGCACCAAGCGATCGGGCTTTGGCAGAGAATTGGGAGTGCCCGGAATTCACGAATTTGTCAACATCAAAACGATTTGGGTGAAATGATCCTTTACGCGCTCGGCTCTGGGCAGTTTTAGTGCAGATAGGTCATCCCCAAGCTGAATGCGTCCTCGCCTGATTCCATAAAAGATGCGATCGATCGCCCGTTTTTCTGCGTCGTCAATCGATACATCGCATAGTACTGCTGCCAATCCATATCGATTCGCCAAAGTTAATTTATGGCTTGCGATCGCGTACCTAAAAATCTCAGATAAAGAATTTGGTGAGACATCGCCGGATATAGAGAATAAGTGATTCACTATATCCCGCAAATCATGAATTATTGGGGCAATCTATAACTTTGCCTTAAACTCTCCACAATAGGCTCTTATACTGCATTACTTTTTAGGGCATCCTCACATCACCAGCGGAAGCACCCTAAATAAGCCCCCGCTCCTCCTGATTGACCTAATCAATTGAAATAGACTGAGGTCCACTTTTGCCGTTGTGAGTCGCTGTGGTGTAGATAGAAGTACCACCTTGCTTATCGAGCCAGCTTTTGATGGGGTCATCAGAAAGGTTGAGCCGCAGCAATCCAGAAAATAATCCGCCCATAAAGGCGACGGGCTGTTGAGTCAATTCTTTGAGGATGGGGGTGAGTTCGTCGAAAAACATGAAAGGCTCCTTTTGCAGAATATTTGCGATTTCAGATTTGCGATCGCGGATTGAGTCGTGTCTTTGGCGATTGTAGCGCTGCTACGAGGCGAATTGACGTGATTTGGGATTTTAGATTGTGGATTTTAGATTGGTGCCTTTCGCTTTAGTCGTCAATCATCACTTGTCACTTGAAATGCTCAGCCATTCGATAAGCAGCAATTCCACCGCTTGACAAGATGATTGCAAAAATGGGCGGAATCATCGGAATCCAGCCTTGATGATTAAACACGCCCATGCCGATGATTACTACGATCGCAATCAGTCCAGCTTCAGCCATTAGCACCCAAACAGGACGACGCACCGCAAACCAAGCGATCGCTCCTGCTAAAACTGCCCAGCCCCCAATCCAGATAATTTCAAGCTCGTTTGACCAATACCAAATCGGCGGTTTTCCATCCAGTCCAGCATTTAAAAACTGGCTGACCATGTGAGCGTGGATTAACACCCCTGGAAGCCGAGAATTTTCTTTTTCAGTCAGGCTGAAAGGCGTTAAAAATAGGTCTTTAGCATTGGCAGCGGTCGTGCCAATCAGCACCACTCGATCTTTAATTTGCTCCGGCGATACTTGCCCCTTTAACACCTGGCTAAGACTCACCTGCTGAGCAATTTTCCGTCCGCGATAATTTAGCATCACCTGATAGCCTCGATCATCTAGATCTTGATAGCCACCTGATTTTTTGCCAAGAGGAGGAAATGCAACGGTGCCTAACTGGGCAATGGCGCGATCGCTAGGGCTGGGCTGTAACCGAATGCCCTCTTTTGCCAAATACATTTGCGCTAATCGCAATGAAAAGGAATGAAACGGGGTGTTATTCAAATCGGCAAACATCAAATTGCGCCGCACCACGCTATCGGCATCTAGCAACACATCATTAAACCCCACGCGATCGCTAGGCACACCGGGCGGTGCCGGAGTAATCGGGGTATCAAGATTATTAATCGCCACAATGTTGGGCGCTTTCAGAGCAGCCAGCAGTTGCGATCGCCCCGGTGCTTGGGGAATATCTCGAAAAATATCTAACCCAATGGCTCGCGGTTGATGGCGCTGAAGTTGAGTGATTGCGGTGGCGATCGCCTGATCAGACAGTGGAAACCGCTTTTGCGCCTGAATATCAGCTTCGGTAATCCCCACAACCAGCAAACGCGGATCGGGTTCAGGCTCCGGTCTACTTCGCATCTTCCAGTCATAGGCAGCAATTTCTATGGGTTGTAACCAGCCTAGGCTTCTTGCGCCAGCCACAATGCCGATCGCGACCATACTGACCGTGCCAATTACAACAGCGATCGCTCGACGATGGCGGGGTTTTGCGGGAATGTAGGTGACTTCAGACATCGACCCAGCCGTTCCTGAATCATCTATTTGCATGGGTGGCAAGAGTGTTTCATCGTTACCAATGGTTGGATCTGACAAAGCGGTTTGATCAATGGCGTGCAACACCTCCGTCGCTGACTGAAAGCGTTGATTAAAGTGATAGCGCACCATTTGATTGAGAATCCGGGCAAGCCAAGGGGTCACCACGGCGCGATCGCGCCAGATGACTTCTCCCGTAGTGGGATGAGTCGGGAACTGAGACGGGTGCAAGCCTGTGAGTGCTTGAATTGCAGTGATGCCCAAGGCGTAAATATCGCTGTTGTATCGGGGTTTGCCAGCCAATTGCTCAGTAGGACCATAGCCCTGAGTGGCAATGCCCACGGTTAGGTTAGTCTGTCCCGTTCCTTGCAGCAGTTGAGTTTGCATTTCCTTGACTGCGCCAAAGTCAATCAGCACAATGCGGCGATCGCGTTGCCGTCGCATTAAGTTACTAGGTTTGATGTCGCGATGAACAATGTTGTTCTGGTGAACAAATTCCAAAATTTCTAGCACATCTCGCAGCAGCGCAACGACTTCAGATTCCTCCAACTGCTTTAGGTCTGCCAGTTCGTCGCTCAGCGGTTGCCCTTCGACATATTCCTGCACCAGATAAAACTGATGGTCTTCCTCAAAGTCTTGCAGTAAAGCCGGAATGCGATCGTGTCCGCCTAGTTTTCTAAGAATTTCCACCTCATTAAAAAATAGCCTCCGGGCAATCTCCAGAAACACTGGATCTTGGCTAGCAGGCTTAAGTTGCTTGATCACGCACTTGGGCTTTCCTACCTGCTGAATATCTTCAGCCACATACGTGCGCCCAAAACCGCCGCTTCCCAGCACACGCAGCAATCTATAGCGATGATTCAGCAGCGTTTCAGACATTATTTTTGGGTCAATCGCAAATTACCAAGCAGCACCCATAGTTCTGATCATGCTGTGGTCAGCAAAATCAGCATGATTTGTAGATTATGCCTAGATTTTCTCAGATTTCTCACTCTGAGAGATAAAGATAAAAGGCGCGATCGCGCCTCTAATCAAGTTGTTTTAGTCCCTTTTGGAAAACGCTCAATCTGAGCATATCCACTAAAAATAAGCTGTTTACCCTTTGTTTCCAGGCGATTGATCCGCATCATCACGCCATCTAAATCGAATCGATCCAAATCCACCATGCCATTCAGGATTTCGGCAAATGCTTTGGTTAAAACCTCAGAAACGCCCCACATCGCTTCCGGCACTACTTCTGGCTCGAACTGAGGATTTTGGAACAGCAGCTTGCGACGACGTTCCACGTCTAAAGTAGCGCTGAGGCTAATCGGCACAGTGCCATTCGGTAACGCAGCTTTGGCAAAAATCATCAGCCGATTCTCTGGTAAAAGCTGAACATTTACATCGGTAAAAGAAACGGGTTCACCGCCAGATAGTTGCATCAACTCAGGATTGGTCAGGTTTTCCTGGTGTTTTCTAACCAGTTCTGCGGTAAAAGCGTGGTTAATCCCAGCTTCGGTGAGCGTCACTTGAGCCACAGCTTGGGTGGGCTGACGCAGCCGAATATTGCCCGACAACACAGACCCAAAATCGATGGAAACAGCATCAGTTTCAAACGACATCTCCTCAACTTGAAAATCTCGCCGAATTACGACATTCCGCCCCTCCATGCGGAAGTTATCGATACTTCCTTGAAGCAGCTTGCTAGAAGGATTGCAACGAATCACCACCTCAACTGATTCACTTTCAGTAAATAGGTGTCGAATCGATTGGCTGGCAACGGTGTTGAGCATTCGCTCTCCAAAGTCACCACCCGGTTTTGCAGTGAAGCCACCAAACATACCTGGCACTTTTTCAGATACAGTTCACCCCATTGTGTAACAAACCATGAAGAACTGGCAACGTTGGTCAGGATTAAATTCCTGATGTGAGGGATTGAGATTTTTTATTTGCCTCGATTTTTGAATTTTTGATTTTTCACTGAAGCCTCGATTTGCTATCATAGGCAAGCAACACATGCGGATGTGGCGGAATTGGTAGACGCGCTAGATTTAGGTTCTAGTTTCTCACGAAGTGAAGGTTCAAGTCCTTTCATCCGCATTTCACTATTTTTATCGGTTGCCCTGGAAGGTGTGACTGTAACCATAAGTTGTCCGAATTGGACAACTTATGGTTACAAAATCCTTAAGACAACTTATGGTTACAGTTATTTTCGGTCTAAACTTACTACAAGCCCAGTTCTTGCTGAACGGCAGTCAGAGCAGCAGCAACTGTCGGGTCCCGGAAGTAGGCTGGCTTTCTGATATGTTGTGTGACATGGCTGCGACTTGGCTCAGTGCCCTGGTTGTAAAGCATAATCGCAACTTGACGAACCTCCTGACAACACTGTTCGACTTTTGCCATACCAATCTTGTCTCGATGGTTCAAGTAACGGCTCGAAATGGCAGAGCACAATTTAGGGAAATGTCGCCGGATCGCTCTCTCTGCGACCATATCCCCAAGCAGTCAAAGGTCTGAGCCGGGATGTTGGGGGAAATAGCGGACGATGGAGGAGACCTGCGGCTTCTGAATCAAAACCGGGTTGATGTTCCCAGACTCGGCGCTGATGCTTTGATCGGCACCGTTCAAGCTCAGAGAGTCGGCGGTGACGATCAGAGATTCGACCCTGAATGCTAGACATTCGTTGTTGAGTGTTGAAGGTGCGGCGGCGATCGCCAGAGGTTCACCCAGGAATACCAGGAATTCAGCGGTGAGTATCAAAGACTCGACGGTGAACTTTGCAGAGTCAGCGGTGAATGTCAGAGATTCAGCGGTGAATGTAGGGATATGATCGGCGATCGCGGGAATATGATGGGCGATCGCGGGGTTTGGGTAGGGGCGAAGCATTCGGGCAACAATCCCTGTAAACCACACAATTTCCGACCGAATGCTTCGCCCTTACGGAAATATGGTGGACGATCGGGGTTTGTGGGGCGATCGCGGTTGGAATTTGGGAATTTTAGGGATGGCGCGATCGCGATACCTCCATGAAATACGACCCCAACAAACATCATCGCCGTTCCATTCGGTTGAAAGAATACGATTATTCCAGTCCTGGTGCCTATTTCATCACAATCTGCACCTATCAGCGGCAGCATTTATTTGGAGATATTGTTGATGGTGTGATGAAGTTGAATCAATATGGGCAGATTATTCAATCTTGCTGGCAACGGATTCCTATCCATTTTGCAAACGTGTTGTTAGATGCATGGGTCGTGATGCCAAACCATCTGCATGGAATTTTGGTTCTGACCGATACCCTGGGTGAGGGCGAAGCATTCGGTAAGGGCGAAGCATTCGGTAACAAGACTTGTGAAATTGCTGAAGATGCTTGCCCGAATGCTTCGCCCCTACAGTTTTGTGGCACACAATCGGGATCGATTGGGGCGATCGTGCAAAACTATAAATCCATTTCAACACGGCAAATTAACTATGTTCGCCACACACCGGGTATACCCGTTTGGCAACGCAATTATCACGATCGCATTATTCGAGATGAAGAAGCCCTACAAAGGATTCGGGAATACGTCAAAACCAATCCGTTGGCTTGGGAAATTGACCAATTACACCCTGACAATCTATCAAGGTAGTAAAGCGATCGCGGGTTGGGCGATCGCGGGGTCTGGTAGGGGCGAAGCATTCGGGCAACAATCCCTGTAAACCACACAATTTCCGACCGAATGCTTCGCCCTTACGGAAATTATGGTGGACGATCGCGTTTGTAGGGCGATCGCGGGGAATATGATGGGCGATCGCTCCGCAGTCCCTAGATGGCAAATTCATCGGTCGATCGCCCTGAGTTTTGCTAAAGTGGCAGGGACATTGCCCGTTGAGCTTAGTGAAACACTCATGGTTGCCCAGAAAACAAAGTCTCCTCTTCTGCTAACGGCTGGAACCGCTGCATTGCTGATCGCTGGTGGCGGTGGGGCGTATTGGTACTTATCCCAGCCCAAAGCCGCACCGGAAGATCTACCGGTGGGTGCGGAGGTGATTCCGCAAGATGCCCTGATTGCCATTTCGGTGACCACCGAGCCGGGGCAATGGCAAAAATTGCGCGAGTTTGGCACGGTTCAAAGTCAGGCGGCGTTTGATAAAAGTTTGGCAGAGGCTCGCGATCGCGTTCTGACTGCAAACGGATTTGACTACCAGAAAGATATTCAGCCGTGGGTCGGTGGAGAAGTCACCGTGGCGTTTTTGGGTCCGAAAGCTCCCGTAACTTCTCCTGCGATTCCGCCCAATCAGCAGTCGATTGTCGTGGTATTGCCGATTCGCGACCCGCTGAAGGCAAAGCAGATTTTAGAGCAACCACGCCCTCAAGGCGGCAAGCTAATCAATCGTACCTACAAAGGCTTTGAAGTTAAGGAAACCCAGGGAACGGCGCAGGCATTTTCGGCAACGGCGATCGATGGCAAATATCTTTTAGTCACGAACGATCCTAAAGCCACTGATCGGGCGATCGATGCGTATAAAGGGGAAGCATCTTTGGCAAAAACTCCGGGCTATAACCAGGCGTTGGGTCAAGTCAAAGTGCCTCAGACATTTGGCAAACTGTATGTAAACCTGCCAGCGGCGGCAGCAGTGACGGCGGCAAATACGGGGCGATCGCTCTCTCCGCAAAACTTGGAGCAACTTCAGCAAAATCAAGGGGTTGCTGCAACTGCGACGTTGGAACCAGAGGGCATCCAGCTAAAAAGCGTGTCTTGGCTCAAGCCAGACAGCACTCGCAAGTTTGACGGTAAAAACACCGCATCCGTTATGCCGAGTCGGTTACCTGCGGACACGATTGTGATGGCATCGGGCGGCAATTTGAAAAAGTTTTGGCAAGATTATAGTCAAGGCGCAGCGGCAAATCCAGTCACGCCGATTAATCCAGAGGTGATTCGGTCGGGGATCAAATCTACGGTCGGCATGGATTGGGAGCAGGACTTTTTACCTTGGATGGATGGGGAGTTTGCGATCGCCCTTGCGGCTGCACCAGCCGGGGCTTCTGCCAGTCTGCCATTTAGCTTGTTGATTATGACGAAAGCCAGCGATCGCCGTGCGGCTGAAGCCACTTTGAAGAAGCTAGATGATGCCATGGTGGAGCGCTATAAATTTAAGGTTGCGGAAACTGATGTTGCGGGCAAGCCTGTGACTGCTTGGACAGTGCCCCAAAGCGGAGCCGTAATCAATCGCGGCTGGTTGGATGGAGACATCACCTTTCTTTCACTAGGCGCACCGATCGCCAGTGCCATTGTGCCGCGCCCTGGTAAGCCTTTAGCCGACAGCGACGCATTCAAAAAAGCGATCCCCGCTGAGCTAAACCCCAACAATGGGCATTTTTATCTGAATGTAGATGAGGCAATTAACGCCAAAAAGTTCCCTATTTTGCAACTGCCGCCTGGAAACCGAGAACTGGTTGCAGCCGTGCGATCGCTGGGTGTTACGGCGGCGGTAAGCGGCGATCGCACCACTCGCTATGATGTGTTTGTGGGGCTGCAAAAAGCGGGAAATCCGAAACCGTTGCCTAGTCCAACAGTGCCGCCAACAGTGCCAAGTCCAACTCCAGTGATGCCGCCCCAATAAACAGGTCAGAATCCATCTAACCCTGTCCGTATGGCAGTCAGCATCGTAGGATAGAGAGATAAGAACGATCCGCTTTAAGATTTTTGTGGAGAACACGAAATGGATTTGGTTAAACTGCAAGGCGTTTTAGACAATGCTTCCTTCGCAGTGCTATTTATTACAATGTTGGTTTATTGGGTTGGGGCAGCATTTCCGAACCTGCCCTATTTCGAGATCGCGGGTACTACGGGAATGGCGATCGCCAATCTTTGCATGGCGGCACTCTTGGGCGCACGCTGGCTAGAAGCCGGATATTTTCCCCTGAGCAACCTTTATGAATCCCTGTTTTTCTTGACTTGGGGCATTACCACAATGCACTTTGTGGCAGAGCGCATGAGCCGCAATCGCTTAGTGGGTGTGGTGACCGCGCCGATTTCGATGGGCATTGCTGCTTTTGCCACGTTGACGTTGCCCACGGAGATGCAAGCCTCTGCTCCATTGGTGCCAGCGCTCAAATCTAACTGGCTGATGATGCACGTCAGTGTGATGATGTTGAGCTATGCCACCTTGATGGTGGGTGCGCTGCTGTCGATCGCGTTTTTGGTTGTCACCCGTGGGCAGGCAGTCGAGCTAAAGGGGAGTTCCGTAGGCACGGGCAGCTACCGCGATCGCAAATATCAACTGCGAAAAGCGGGTGAACCCCTCAGCGAAAGCTTGGGATCGGAAATGACCGCTGCATTTTCTAACAATGGCTCTGTTGCTGTAATGTCGCCTCCCGCGATCGCGGTCACTCTTTCGCCTCAGCGCCTCAGTTTGGCAGATACCTTAGACAACATTAGCTATCGCATGATTGGGCTGGGGTTTCCGTTGATCACCATTGGCATCATCGCTGGGGCGGTGTGGGCAAACGAAGCGTGGGGTTCCTACTGGAGTTGGGACCCAAAGGAAACGTGGGCGCTGATTACTTGGTTAGTGTTTGCCGCCTATTTGCACGCTCGAATTACCAAAGGATGGCAAGGTCGCCGTCCGGCATTGCTGGCAGCAGCAGGGTTCCTAGTTGTTTGGGTCTGCTACTTGGGCGTAAATTTGTTGGGTAAAGGGCTGCATAGCTACGGTTGGTTTTTCTAAAATGGATGAGTTTCAACCCTTGGATAATGATGAAGTGCTGTTTGTTAGCTTGGGTCGGGTGCTGATGGCAAACCCGACCTTTAAAGTTGGCGAATTTTTAGATGCGTTGGCTCAAGCAATTAGCGATCGCGAAGACGATTGGGTTGAAGAAAACGAAGGCTGGTTTAACGACGGCTTAGAATGTCAAGCCCTGCGGTTTAGCGGTCAAGGCTGGCAGCGCGGTCGAGTTCGCATTCGGCTAGAATTTTCGCCGGATAGTCCCAAAGCGCGGCTGCCTGAACGACGCATGAATGAACAGCCACGCCGACTAGGGAAGTTAGAGCCTCGCTCTGATGCTCCCCCGCGACTTGATCGGGATGATGTATATCAATCAGGGCGATCGGAACCAAATCTGGAAGACTTTTACGGTAGCCCCGATGATGATTACTAGCCCCTAGCTCCTTTTAAATGAGTAATTTCCTCGCAGAAAATTCTCTTCCGACCTGGACAGTTCTGCACGCTCATTTGCATCAAAGCCTCAAAAAAAGACTTTTGTTACAGCGGGGATCGCGAGTTTTAGTGGCGGTTTCCGGTGGGCAAGATTCCCTTTGTCTGGCAAAGCTGCTGCTAGATTTGCAGCCAAAATGGGGCTGGGAACTGGCGATCGCCCATTGTGATCATCGCTGGCGACCAGATTCAGCAGCGAATGCTGTGTTTGTGCAAAACTTGGCGCATCAGTGGCAGATTGAATACTTTGAGCAAATGGCTGAAGTAGTTCTATCGAGTGAAGCAGCGGCTCGTGAATGGCGCTACCACAGCTTAATCCAAATTGCTCAGCAGCAGGACTACGACACCATTGTTACGGGGCACACGGCTAGCGATCGCGCCGAAACATTGCTCTACAACCTGATGCGCGGCAGTGGTGCAGATGGCTTGCAGGCTTTGACCTGGACGCGATCGCTGACTGCGAATCTTCAGCTAGTTCGTCCCCTTCTAAGCGTAACCCGCGCCCAAACTGCCCAGTTTTGCCAAGAAATGGGACTGACTATTTGGGAAGACAGCACCAACCAAAGCCTAGAGTTTGCCCGAAACCGCATTCGCTTAGAACTAATTCCCTATCTGCAAGCGCACTTTAATCCTCAAGTGGAGCAGGCGCTAAACCAGACCGCAGAATTGCTGCAAGCGGAGGTGGAATACCTAGAAGCTGAAACGAGTCATTTGCTTGAACAATCAGAGTGGGCGGCTGAGAAGCAATCCTTCAGGTTTAATCGACGAATCTTACAAGCGGCACCGATCGCAATCCAACGCCGTGCTGTTCGACAATTCTTGCAGCAAAGTCTGCCTGAAGCCCCGAATTTTGAACAGATTGAAAAATTGGTCGTCCTGATTTCCGCCCCCAACAGATCGCAGACTGATCCGTTTCCCGGAGGCGCGATCGCCCAAGTGGAAGGAGATTGGATCTGGCTGCGGGGTGCTAACTCTACGGATTAGTCAAGCTGCTAATCACTTGGCGAATTTCGGTAATTGCCTGCTGTTGAGAATCGGCGGCTTCTTGCCCTTGTGCCATACTGCCCGCGATCGCCTCCAGTTTTTGGCGCATTCCATCGGTCGTATCCTGCACGGGCTGAAGCATTTCTTGATAGGTTGCAACTTTACCGATTACTTCAGAATCAGCTTTGCGGCGGTTTAGGAGTTCATCTTCCAGCCGCTTTAACTCAGTGCGTTTAGCGTCTTGATCAGTGACTTGGTTGTTTACAATATTTTCCGTCTGCTGAATTGCCGCTTGTATTTGCGTAATCTGAGTTTCGAGTGCCTGTAGCTCATCGGCTTGCTGCTGGCGTTGGGCATCAATTTGAGTCAAGATTGGCTCCAGATCAATCACGTTCGCACTGTCCTCTGGGTCGGCGATTCCTTGGCGGCGGCGAAGAATTGACTGGTGTTGGTTGAGAAAAGCTTTCCGCTCTTGCAGACTGCGACGCTGCCCAACCAACGTTTCATACAGCATCTGATAACCATCTTGTTCGTCCGACATCTCATTTTCTAAATTGAGGCGATCGTACTCATTTGCGGCATCAACTTTGGCTTTGATGTCGTCAATTTCTTGTTGTTTCGATCGCAGTTCTTCTTCTTGGCTTTCCACAAAGCTTGAAAGTTTCAACAGTTCATTTTCCAGGTCTTGAACTACCTTTTGCAGGTCATCCATTGGCATTTTTTCCAATGCTTCCACATCCACGTGAAATCCAATCTTCACGCGGTCAGAGGTTGCTGCCAATCGATAGACTTGCTGATGCAGTTCATCATGGCTTTGAAGCTGACTAGAAAGCAGTCTTGCATAATCTTGCTTGCCAATTAGAGCAGTCTGCTGGGCTTTTAATTCTGCTTTGGCTTGCTCTAAAGCGGTTTGAGCCTGATGCCATTCCTGCCAGCGATCGCGAATGTTTTGCGCCTGCTGTTCAATTTCATGAGTGCTTTGACCAATCTGCGATCGCTGCTGCTCTAAAGTTTGCCAATATTGGTTTAGCCGCTCTTGATGCTGAGATAAAATTTCAAATGAGGCATTCAGCGACTCTCGCACGGGTTCTACTGGAGATACCCCTGTTAACCGATTTAGCACTTCATGCAGCGTCCGCGCCTTATCGTCATCTAGCACCGCAGATTGCTGCATCGTTGCCTGTTGTTCCTCCATACGGCGCGTCTCACCCCGGAGATGATCCCAAGCACCTTCTAATTCTTGGCGAGTGCGCTCATAGGCTTCTTTTTGCTGGTTAATTTCTTCTTGCGAAGCAGTAATTTCTTGGCGCTGCTGCTCCATCTGCTCAAAGTCTTCTTCCATTTGCTGAAGCTGCTCCCGACGGGCTTCCATCTCCATTTCCCGACGGTTTAGCTCTTGACTTTGATAGGTCAGCGATTGCTTCCACTGCTCGATCTCTTCTTCTTGAGTTTTAAACTTTTCCTGCAAGCGAGAGAAGTTTTGCAAGATGCTAACTAAAGGGCGACTGGCTTCTTGGAGCCGCTGCACTTGCCGATTGGCTGACAGATCGACTAGCACCAAGGCACCCGATCCATAGCTGTTCGCTTCATCCGACGGAATCACTTCATCCCCAGAAACTGACGACCAGTTCTGCTCTGATCGCTGACAGGCAAGCAGTCTAAGTTCGGCTTTGCCACCACCACCTAGCAACCCACCGCTTTTCTTTTGTACTTCTGCTAGATACAGCACGCCAATAATCCCCTTCTTTGTCTTTGCCAACTAAACCGAACAAATGCGCTAGCTAAACTCGCTAAACTAAGCCTAATTCACAAATTGCTTCATCAGCCTATTGACTCGCTAAACTTGCTAAGTTGGCAAACCCATCTATCCATAAAAGCATCCCCACCGCTTTTTGGGTCGTGGCGATCGCCAAAGCCTGAAATCCATTAGTCAAACGCAGCAAGTGATATGGCTTTAAAGCATGATGACGCAAATTCATTCGGGTGACCTGTCTGGAGTAACAAACCATAGAACAAGATTGCCTTACTAAACTATCTTGCTTAGCCCAGTGTTTGGCGTATCAAGAAGACTAAATACTCACTTGCATCAGACGACAATATCTTGAAAATATCAATGCACACTCAATCAAGATTTATTTGACTAATTTGGTGGAAACCCAGAAAACATTATCGGTTGGAGAATTATGGCAATATGATGACATTTTGTGCTTAAGCAATTTGTGCCTGAACAAAGATAATACCCTAACAGGTACAAGCTGAATGGCATGGATAAATCATGGATGATTCGAGAGCAATCTGCCATGATTTAGCAGAACTTAGTGATCAAACCTAGTAGATGTCATTCAGGGGATAATTGATGGTTAATCTTTCAGCTTTTGCCCTCTAACTTAACATCGCTTGTTAGATTTGCTAAAGAAATGTAACAGGTTAAGGAGCGATCGCTCTACTTATCTGTTTCTAGGTAAACCTTTTAAGAAAATAGCCAAACATTCATGCAGGGCAAACTCAGTGAAATTGATATTCGCAGTATTCTGCAACTGATTGAATTGGGGCAACGAACCGGAGAACTTTTCGTAGAAGCCTACCCCGCTCAATTTGCTGTGGTAGATCCGGAGATGCCTCAGACGATGGGGAATCAAAATGCCGCTTCCAGTGAACAATTTTGGTTTGTGTTCTTTTTAAATGGGCAAATCATTTACGCGGCTGATCCCGATGCTCGATTGTTGCGCCTACGGGATTACCTTCAGCGTTATGGGGCAGAAAAAGCGCTAGATCCCCTGATGAAAGGGGCGATCGCCACTGCCAATGCGCCTGAATATAGCTATCTTTGGGCACTGATGGAAAATCATACTCTGACTCCTGCCCAAGGTCGCAGCATTATTCAGAGCATGATCCGCGAAACCTTATTTGATTTATTAAGCCTGCACCACGGCACCTTTATATTTGAAATTGGGCAGCCCTTATCTCCCCAGCTCACCACCCTAGAAATATCACCCTTGTTGACCCACACAATGAAACAGGTGCAACGGTGGAAACAGTTTTACCCCTATATCTATTCCACTGAGCAATGTCCCATAATTACAAATATCGGCGTTTTGCACGATGCGCTATCCAACCGCACATTTAACAAACTCTCTAAGTTTGCGGATGGAAAAACCACTCTGCGGCAGATTGGCAGATACCTTAACCGTGATGTTTTGACGGTTGCTCAAGCAATTTATCCCTATATTCAGCAGGGTATTATTCAACTGACCAGTCCGGAGGTTGCGGTTCAAAATGTCCGCAAGGCGAATGAGTTGACGCGGCGATCAAACGAATACCCACACTCTAAAGCGCGATCGCCTAAAATCGTTTGTATTGATGATGGAGTGACCGTGCGGGAAACGGTGAAGCACATTCTGACTCAGCAGGGTTATGAGGCGATCGCGATCGGTGACCCACTCGAAGCGTTGAGCAGCGTTTTTAAAATCATTCCCGACCTGATTCTGTGCGACATCACCATGCCTGAGTTAGACGGCTATGAAGTGTGTGCAATGTTGCGGACCTCCACCCTGTTTCGCCAAACACCCATTATCATGCTCACGGGCAAAGATGGATTCATCGATCGCGTCAGAGCAAAATTAATTGGAGCCACCGATTATTTAACGAAGCCATTTGGCGAAAGTGAGTTATTAATGTTAGTCGAGAGCTACATCGGTTCAGGCTATGCTGAAGGTCAACAATCGTCAACTCAATCAACAGAAAACCCCAAAGATGGAGTACAACTTGAAAGAACAAAATAACTTCCATCTTCTCAACGCCACTTAACTTGATGAATGGGGGTACTTTAGTTAGTAGCAGTTAAGGTAAGCGGCGATTCGTTTCCGCTCACCTTCAAATCGGCAAGCAGGTAGAAAGCATGAGTATAGTTCTGGTTGTCGAAGACAGCGTCACTCAACGGGAAATGATCAAAGACCTCCTTAAAGGAAGCGGTCTCGATGTTGCAGTCGCCACCGATGGCGTGGAAGCACTAGAGCAAATTGAAGGGAGTTGCCCCGACTTGGTTGTTCTAGATATTGTCATGCCGCGTATGAACGGGTATGAAGTGTGCCGTCGCCTCAAGGCTGATCCTAAAACCCAGAATGTTCCTGTAGTCATGTGTTCTTCAAAAGGAGAAGAATTCGATCGCTACTGGGGCATGAAGCAAGGAGCCGATGCATACATTGCCAAACCATTTCAACCCACCGAACTGGTTGGAACTGTTAAGCAATTATTACGAGGATAGGGGATGAGCAAATGGTAGGAATTCCAGACTTTTTAACGGGCAGAGGACACGATCAAGCACCCGAATTTCAGGAGCTTGAAAGTCCTGAAGGTGAACTGCATCTCCGGTTTTACGTCTCTTCAGGAACTGAATTTGCTCTGCCTGCCACTGGCATTAAAGAAGTTCTTTCTCCTCCCCCTGATCGAATTACTCCAATTCCGAACGTTTCACCGTTGCTGTTGGGTACGCTAAATGTGCGGGGTCGGGTGGTTTGGGTCGCCGATTTAGGGCAATTCCTCGGAGATTCCGTGCCACTCAATACCGACAGACCAGAAGTATCTGTGATTGCGGTGGAAGATCAAGATTTAATGCTAGGGCTAGCAGTAGATCGGATTGTTGGCATGGAATGGCTTGATTTGGAAGAGGTGCAAATGCCTCAAAATGTCCCTGATAGTGTTGCTCCATTTTTGCGAGGCGAATGGATTCTAGATAATCTAGCTACTAAATATCTTCGGTTGCTCGACCAGATCGCAATTTTACGGTCAGCACGGTGGGCAGCATAAGCAGGCGATCGCGTCATGGCAAAACAACATCGTGAAATTGGAGGTTCGGTCTTACCAATCGAGGATAGTATAGATGCTATTCGTTTCATTCTGAGCCATCACGCTGGGAAGCCGAGGTTACCGTACTCAACAATCAACTGGGAGAAGGCATATGGGAACAGCGACTGAGTACGCACAAGAATATCAACGAGCTCAACTTGCCTACATGAACGGCAGCTATGACGACGCTGCTCAAATCGTTGATCGTTTAATTCAAGACTTCCCAGATGATCCAAGCGCCAGCTTGCTGCGAGGGCACATTTACTGCTACGGGTTGCAGCAATACGACGTTGCCAAAGAGCAATATGAGTCGGTGCTGCAATTGACTGACGATCCCGATTTCACCAATTATGCAAACCAGGGCTTGGAACATTTGGGTGAGCAAAGGGGTAGCTCACCACAGAATTCTGATGATTTCAACGTTAGCGCTGATCCGACCTTTCACGATGCTTTGGATGATGAAGGGTTTGTTGGCTCCTTCAACGCCCCTACAAATCTACAAGATTCCCCCGCGCCTGACTCATTTGATAGCCTGACAGATGATGATATCCTGATAGATGATATAGACTTTGCCGCTTTTGATGATGCTTTTGACAACGATCGCTTGGGCGCTCAAGCAGATCCCCGATCAAACAGCGGTATGCAGTTTGATAATCCCTTCGGAGAAGAAAGCTTCGCTAGTGCGGATGAATCTACGCCTACATTTTCTGATCCGTTTGCTGTGGGAGCGAATAATTCTGGGCATAGTCTAAACGCAGCCACAACGAATCTAGATGCGTTCACGGCTCCTACCGATATGCCTAGCGATGATTACGAGCTAGACGCTTTCACTGACCAGCATGATTTTTCCCCAACTTTTGATGAGTTTAACGATGCGTTTGTTCCCTTAGATCTGCCAGAGGATGCTCCCTATTCCCCGCCATTATCGGGTGGAGGGTTGAGCGATCGCCCTGCTGAAGCGCCTGGTAGCATTCGTGGCGGTCTACCCCATCCGGTGGGTGAAGATGACACTTTGTTTATGGGATCTGCTAACGCTTACGACGATGAAGAAGCTTCATTTAATCGAACTGATGAATCAGTGCCGATGAATGCTGACTACAGAATGGGCAATTCCGCTAGTGATTCTTATAGCAATTCGTTGAATGATTCCATCGGATCGACGGGTCAAAGTAACGTCGATTTTTTGGATGAATTCGATGAATTTGATGATTTGGGCAATCTATCTGATTTCGATTTGTCAGAAAATTCAGCCGGGTTCACCCGTCCAGCGGTTGGAGCTGACTTTGGGATGCCTTCTGCTGTAGATCCACAAGATTCAGCTATGGATTTTACCTCACCTAGCGATCGCTCCTTTGTCAACGATGACGAGGTTTTTAACCTGACCAGCAGCACCGATCAGGTTCCAGCTTTTACCCAGCTAGATTCACAAAATCTTGAGCCAGCGGTGACTGTTGAACAAGGAATCCTTTCTCCCCTGGAAAATGCCTCCATTGCGACCAAACATTTGATTATTGCCCTAGCGGCTGGAATCTGTTCTGCGATTGGCGTTGCTGGCGTAAACTACACTGCCTCTAGCTTCTCTCAAGAAAATCCCGCTGTGGTTTCTCAACTCCGAAATACGGGCTGGCTGATGACCGGAGCCGCTGGAATTGCTAGCACTGCCGCAACATTTGTTTTAGGGCAAGTTGCAGCCAAACAAATGAAACGTTCCACGGATGACTTGCAAGCCCAGTTCAATTCTGTTTCTCAGGGCAATTTAAATGCCCGTGCCACCGTTTACGCCGAAGATGAATTTGGGGAACTGGCGACCGGTTTTAACCAGATGTCACGAGTGATTTTGACGACCACCAGTGAAGCCCAACGAAAAGCGGAAGAACAAGAACAAGCCAAAGAAGATTTGCAGCGCCAAGTCATTCGCCTGCTAGATGACGTAGAAGGCGCGGCAAGAGGCGATTTGACCGTGCAAGCAGAAGTAACTGCCGACGTGTTGGGTGCAGTTGCCGACTCCTTTAACCTGACTATTCAAAACCTACGGGAAATTGTGCAGCAGGTGAAAGTGGCAGCACGACAGGTTAGTAAAGGCTCAACTGACAACGAAATGTTTGCCCGCAGTTTATCTTCAGATGCGTTAAGGCAGGCGGAAGAGTTAGCGGTTACTCTGAATTCCGTGCAGGTGATGACCGAATCCATTCAACGTGTGGCAGAAAGTGCCCGTGAAGCGGAACAAGTGGCGCGGTCAGCTTCAGAAACTGCACTAAGGGGTGGAGAAGCGGTAGAGCGCACTGTAGCGGGAATTTTGCAAATTCGGGAAACGGTGGCAGAAACGACCCGTAAGGTGAAACGGCTTGCAGAATCGTCTCAAGAAATTTCTAAAATCGTTGCGTTGATTTCACAAATTGCCTCGCGAACGAATTTGCTAGCGCTCAACGCGAGTATTGAGGCGGCTCGCGCTGGAGAGGCAGGTCGCGGTTTCGCGATTGTGGCAGATGAAGTGCGACAGTTAGCCGATCGCGCAGCCAAGGCATCGAAGGAAATTGAACAAATCGTTCTCCAAATTCAAGGTGAAACGGGATCGGTCATGACCGCGATGGAGGAAGGAACTCAACAGGTAATTGAGGGGACGAAGCTGGCGGAACAGGCGAAGCGATCGCTAGAGGATATTATTACAGTATCGAATCGAATTGATGTACTGGTGCGATCGATTACCTCCGATACGGTCGAACAAACTGAAACATCCAGAGCGGTGGCGCAGGTGATGCAATCGGTAGAACTAACCGCTCAAGAAACATCTCAAGAAGCTCAACGGGTATCTGGATCGCTGCAAAGTCTGGTAGGCGTTGCTCGTGACCTGCTCACCTCAGTGGAACGATTCCGGGTAGAAACGGTGGATCGGAAGTAAGACGGTGTTCAAACGCGATCGCTCATTCCTTACTAGATTTCAATTAATGTCAATTCTCAGCAGATCGGGTACATTAAAGCAATCCAGAGCATGGTTTCATAAAAATCATGAAATTAACGATTACGTTTCTGACTCGTTTCCCTGGATGGTGACTCTGTTCAGCCAGAATTCTACTCAGCAAAATCTCGCATTTACTCAGTGCCTCAATTGTCTACATTGCCAACAGCAATGCGTTTTGCTAGCAACAACCCTCTCCGAAGGAATGGAGTACTGCCATGCAGCCTGATCAACAGCAGCGAATCATGGGCTATTTCATTGAGGAGGCGAAAGACCACCTCAATACAATCGAGCAGGGTTTGCTGAATCTACAAGCAACCATTGAAGATTCAGAGACAGTAAACGAAGTTTTTAGAGCGGCTCACTCCATCAAAGGAGGGGCTGCCATGCTGGGGTTGGGAAGTATTCAGCAAGTTTCCCATAGCTTAGAAGATTACTTCAAAATTCTCAAAGAGACATCCATCCGCGTGGATCAAAAGTTAGAGTCTCTTTTCTTAAAAGTCTTTGATGCTCTTCAGGAATTAGTTGGGCAACTCCAAGGCTCCTTTGGCTTGACTGAAGAAAATGGCAACCTGATCGTTTCAGCCGTTGAACCGACCTTTACTGAGCTAGAACAGCACTTACATCAGCTTGCCGCCAACGCTCCAGCCGCATCCCGTGAACCCATTGCTGCAACTGCTTTTGTCTTCTCTCATCACTCAGAAAATGCAGTCGAAGAATTGTTTAAAGGAAATGTACCCTCTCGCCTGCGTGAGATGCTGCAATTATTCAAACAGCCCGATACAGAGATAGCCACCCGACAACAGCTTCAAGAAATTTGTCGCAGTTTGGTCAGCATGGGCGAACAGTATGGCTTATCTGCTTGGTGCCATTTGATTGATACCGCTCGTCAAGCGATCGCGCATTCCGAAAATAGCTACCGTGTCCTTGCTCCAATTGTGATTAAAGACATCAAGCAAGCGCAAGAAATGGTGATAGCGGGTCGCGCTGGAGACATTATTCCCTGCGACCAACTACAAGAACTTCTTCCTGCTGACTCTTTGACCGACACAATGATCCAAGTCGATTTTGCAGATTTGCTTGCAGAAGTAGACCAAATGGATTTGTCAGAGTCTTCGGATGTGGATTTGACCGATTTTAACGAGACAGAGCTTAATTTTGATCAAGATCTTTCTTCCTCGACTGATTTCTCTTTAAGCGGTTTAGAAGCGACAGAGATTGGTTTAGATTTAGGCAGTGATTTAACGACTCAACTGACGGATGACGACTTCGACACTCATCAGGGTCCTGAAGTGGGCATGGCAGAACTCAACACGCTCGCAGATTTGTTTGAAGGAGAAATGCCAGATCTGGGATTGACCTGGCAAAAAGAAGAAATTCTTACGGATGACTCTGACCCATTTGCGACTGCCGATACCGCTCAAGCCTTTGATACCTCCAGTGACTTTTCTGACCTCCTGTTTGATGAAGAATCGCCTCAAACTCGTTCTTCTACAACTTCAGACGACGAATTGGATGATCTATTCGGCGATGATTTCTCAGATAGCTTGGCAGCAGATGGCGCGATTCCTGAAACGTTGGCGAATCTTTCCACAGGACTCCCTGCGGGAATCGCCCAAGAATCGCTGGCATTCCCTCTTGCCGAAAGTAGCCCGATTGACGCAGACGATTTTGATGATTTGCTAACCATCACCTCCCCTAACCCCTCTGATCGGTTGTCTACCGATTTAGATGATGTTTTTGGAGACCTTAGTTTAGAGGAAGACTTAACTGATAGCGATCCCCTATCGGATCTCGGTTTAGAGTTGGATTTAGAGATTCAAGATGCTACAGATGACCGCGATCGCGGTTTGAGCGAAGTTCACAGCGATGATCTGGAATTGGTTGACGCTGACCTAAATAATCTGGCTGCGCCTGCTGTCATTCCTGACCCCTGGGGAGAACTAGAAACCCCGGAAGTCACAGGCGTTTCTTTAGAAGAATTTGCTTTAGAAGAACTGGCTTTAGAAGAAAATAGTCTAGATACCTTTTTACAAAGCCTACCTGACGAATCTGTTCTGGACATTGAAACAAACTTAGAAGTCGATCAATCGTCTGCTGAACAACAGATTGAAAGCCCTGAACCACTGGTTTCATTAGAAGCCATTCCCGATCCTTGGGGCGACCCCCAAGAAGCACCTGATTTAGCGATCGCGGATGTCACAGATCAGCTTTCCGCTCCTTCTCTAAATGATTTTGATCTAGATCTTGAAGATTTCAATTTTGATCAGGCTGAAGAAACCTTAGATTTAACAGCGCGATCGCTTCAACTAGAAGAACCTGAACTTCAACTAGAAGAACTTGAAGAAGATAGTTTTGGAGAAAGCAGCAACCAAGTTCTTGATGATCTTTTTGGTGATCTATCATCTGAACTGTTAGAGAATAATGTCGAGTCTTCCCCCAATACTTCAGATTTATCCACAGCAGATTTTAATGAATTCTCAAATCCAGATTCTCTCCTAAGCACTACGGAATATATATTTTTACCCGAAGAGTCAGCCTCTGAATTGCTGCTAGAGGATGAAAACTCGCTGAATTTTGATCTGTTTGATAATGCACTCATTGAAGAGGCTGAAATCGACGACGCACCTCTGGCTACTCATGCTATTTCAGACATTACAGCGAATGATGATTTTGACTTAGAGATAGAAACTGCTTCTACAGATGAAGATTTCTTTGAGTTAACGCTTGACCAAACAGATACTACCCTCACCGATGAAACGGATGATTTGGATGATCTGTTTGGTGAGACTGAGGAAAATTCAGCAGATTTGTTAGGGCTACCAAACGAGCTTTTCTCTGAGCAACTTGATGGTTCTAGCGATGCCACAAGCGATTTAGACGATTTATTTGGAGAAACTAATTCGTTTGAAAGTTCGGCAGACTCGCTCAATCTCACCGAAGAAGTTATTCTGATAGACGAAATTATTCAGTTTGATCAGCCTCTGACAAACTCAGCAAATGACGAGCTTTTGAGTTTAGAGTTTGAATCTGATGAAATTATTCTCCTAGATAGTGAAGGACAAATTGAGGAAGTTCTTGTTCTTGAGAATGAATTGATTATTACAGAACTTGAAGTAGAGGATGACCTGACAACTGGAGCGCTTCTAGCCTTTGAAGAACTGTCTCTCACAGACGAACCTCTAACCATTGAGAATAGTTCCAGTTTGGATGACCTGTTGGGAGAGGGAGATCCTTTCACTGGAGAATTAGATGATTTAGATAACCTGTTCGGTGAAAATGTTCTGTCAAGGGAGCGAGATTTAGATAACAATTTGAATGATTGGTCAGGAGATGAGCTTTCGTTTGAAGATATTCAAGGCGAAGATGACCTTGCTGATTTTTCAGAAACGGAGCAGAGTCTAGAAGATTTAAGTTCGGATGAATTAAATTTCCCTCCAAGCGACTTTTTAGATCTGGAAAGCCTGACAACAGATGAATTACTTCAAGATAATTCAGCTTTAGCAACTGACACCTTCTCAGATTTAAGTGACCTTTTAGGGGACAATGACTTTTCGGGTAGTGAGCTTCCAACTGACGATATCTTGCTCCTAGCCTCGGATGATTTCACCAATCCTGCGCCATCACCTACCGATACTTTCTCTGATTTAGATAATCTTCTAGATAGCGATGATCTTTTGGACGATGAGTTTCTAAATGATGCTTCTTCAAATGCCGCGATCTCGTCCACGACATCGGATGACTTCGCTGATTTGGACAGTCTGCTTAATGATGAAGCATCCACTTCTGAAAATAACGAATTTGATGGATTGGAAGCGTTGTTGGGCGGCGGCGCTGTTCTGGGTTCTGCTGGCGCGATCGCTTTTGAGAATGGGGAGATTGTAACCAGTGGCGATCGCTCCCTAGAAGCACTGGATGATTTCTCTGATTTAGAGTCTTTGTTAGAAGATGAAATTGAATTGACCTCCGATGTTGGCTCAGTCATCAATGAGTCAGCGATCGACGGCTCTAATTTTGATGATCTTGATGACTTGCTGAAGGATACTGAGGAAAGGTTGGGCGGAGTTCCATCCATGAAAATTGTTCGGGGTGGCGCACCGCAGGCTCGACGAACCAACCGACCCACCCGTGGATTTAGCGAACAAACGATGCGGGTGCCAGTTAAGCATTTAGACAACCTCAGCAACTTGGTTGGGGAACTGGTCGTCAACCGAAATAGCTTGGAGCAGGATCAAGAGCGCCTACGTCAATCTCTAGATAATTTGCTGTTTCAGGTGCAGCAGTTGAGCGATGTTGGACAGCGGATGCAGGATTTATATGAGCGATCGCTGCTCGAAAGTTCTCTTTTTGCGAGTCGCAAAGGCTACCGGGCTGAACCGTTTCAATCTAGCTTTCGGCGAGGCGAAACGGTCGAAAATAACACTGCTCGTTCCAACGAAGTAGAATACGACCCCCTCGAAATGGATCGATTCACTGGCTTTCACTCTCTTTCTCAGGAAATGATTGAGTTGATTGTGCGAGTTCGAGAATCTTCTTCTGACATTGAGTTCATCGTTGACGAAACGGAACAGGTTACTCGCATGTTCCGTCAGGTAACGACTCAGCTTCAGGAAGGACTAACCCGCTCTCGTATGGTGCCTTTTGCCCAAACCGCCGATCGCCTGCCTCGTGCAGTTCGTGATATTTCGATGAAGGTCGGCAAACAAGCCGAGTTGGTGATTGAAGGACGAGAAACCTTGATCGACAAGATGATCTTGGAGCAACTCTACGATCCAATGACTCACCTGGTTAACAATGCAATCACTCATGGGATTGAGTCTCCAGAAGTTCGCAAAGCGGCTGGAAAGCCTGCTTCTGGGCGTATCACTATTCGAGCGTTTCACCAAGGAAACCAAACCATTCTTTCTGTGTCGGATGATGGCGCTGGAATTGACGTGGAACGGGTAAAAACTAAGGCAGTTGAAAAACGATTGATTAGCCAAACCGAAGCCAGAGGCATTTCACGATTGGATGTTTATGACATTCTTTTTCACCCTGGATTTAGCACCAAAGATCAGGCAGATGATTATTCTGGGCGTGGCGTGGGCATGGATGTGGTGCGGACTAGTTTAAGTGAGATTCGAGGGGTGATTAATACCGATTCTATACCCGGAAAAGGCACCACTTTTACGATTCGGTTGCCGCTGACCTTGAGTATTTCTAAAGCGCTTTGTTGCATTAGCGATCGCGCTCGGATTGCCTTCCCCATGGATGGGGTGGAAGATATGTTGGACCTACCCAAAGAGCGCCTTCAAACCAACGCCGAGGGGCAATCCTTTATTGCTTGGCGAGATACCGTTCTGCCAGTGCGCCCCCTTGCCGAACTGCTTGGCTACAATCGCCATCTGGGTCGGGGTAACGTCTATGGCGGCAACCAAGAAGACGATATCGTTTCTGTTGTAGTGCTTCGCAGTGCTGGTAATCTCTTGGCGCTGCAAGTTGATCAAGTTTTAGGGGAACAGGAAATTGTCATCAAACAGCTTGAAGGTCCGGTTCCTAAGCCAATTGGGGTAGCGGGTGCAACGGTCTTAGGGGATGGGCGTATCATGCCGATCGCCGACGTGCTGGAACTGATTGATCTCTCAATGGGCAGAATTCGTCGCGATGCAGGTGGTTCACTTTGGGAGCAAAGCGACGATGGCATCGTTGTGGAAGCCCCTGTTGCGAAGGCAGAACCCATGGTGCTGATCGTAGACGATTCCATTACTGTTCGCGAACTGCTCTCCATGACGTTCAACAAAATTGGCTATCGAGTTGAGCAAGCGCGAGATGGTCAAGAAGCTTGGGAGAAACTGCGCTCAGGGTTACCTTGCGATATAGTCTTTTGCGATATTGAGATGCCTCGTATGGATGGGTTGGAGTTGCTTTCCCGAATTCAAAAAGATCCAAACTTGAAGCAATTACCGATCGCGATGTTAACCTCGCGGGGTGCTGATCGCCACCGTCAAATGGCAGCCACTTTAGGAGCCAGTGGCTATTTTACCAAGCCATATTTAGAAGAAGCTCTGCTGGATGCAGCCCAGCGGATGCTAAAGGGTGAACGGCTGCTCAACAACGGCTAAGTTTTTACATTGCCAGTCATTATGTCGCACGATTTACGCTGGATTGCGCCAACTCCGCCAGAACCAGATTTTGTAGTGTTGGAAGTGCATCAACTCACCCACGAGTTTCATGAAGAAGTTCAGCATCGTCAGGAATTCGATCGCTATTGCCAGTGGTACTACGCGACTGCACGTAAGCACCGTCGCGAAGTTCAAAATATGCAAAACGACCTAAATCTATTGGGCTGGTTTTGCCGAGGATTGCGGCGATAACGACTAAGCTGACATACACTCAACCTGCAAAAAGCAGGGGTTTCAACCCCTGCTTTTTGCAAAGCTATATGAGTTTTTAGGACTGCCACTGAAATAGCGACTAGCTGATCATCACCGCTTAGACCCTTAGGCTTTTTCTAGTTCAAACGCTTGCAGATGCGCTTTAAATTTGGCTCCAAACTTGACTAGGTATGGAAAATTTGCGCTGACAGGTCGCCCTTTATATTCTTTGACGATTTGAACGACCTCGCCTTCTTGCCCTTGCAGATTAAACTCTTGACTGCGATGGTCTGGATGATGGTAAACAATGATCGGCTCGGCGACTCGAACGCGATCGCCTACTGAAAAAGATTCTGTATCAATTAGCATAATTTAACAATTCCTGAACAACCGCTATCGCCGCTGCTCATGGCGATTACTACTGCCATTTAGCGACAGCTTCTTTATCTTTGCACAAGAGCGTACCACCATAAAGGTGATTATGACTTTGGGGTTAGCTGTTCTGGGCGAGGTTGACTGCCCGGATAAACCTGTGACCAGATTGCAAAGCCACTCCCAATTAACAGCGTTGCTAAGATCAATCCAATCCACAGCCATTTTTTTGTTTTTTTGCCCGCCCCTATCTGATCATCACCCCGTTCATCACCCGTACCTGCCTCTTGTAAAAGTCCGCGTGAAGATTCTGACCAGTCTGAATTTAATGAGGAACGAACTCCAGGAAATGACACATCTGGCAGCGGAGTAGAAACGTGACAATCTAATAGCACGACAGAGACATTATCATGTCCATTATTTTGATTCGCCAAATCAACCCAAGCTTGGGCTGCTTCACTCAACAGTTTTTTGCCCCGGAAAACCTCACCCATAATGTCTAGCCAGGATGACTCAACCCAGCCGTTGTCGCTCAGTCCATCGGAACAAAGTAACAAAATACCATCTTCTTCTAGCAAAAAGCGTTGAATGCTAGGACGCAAAAACTCTGAATTGCGGGTGCCAAGAGCTTGAATCAAGGAGCCAGAATCAGGGCGCTTTAACGCTTCTCGATAGAGCGATCGCCCCATCCGAACTTCTCTTGCAGCCACATCATCATCCACGGTCAACTGATGGCAGTAGCGTGGAGTCAGCCAGTAGGCGCGACTATCTCCCACATTCACCAGGTAGAGTTCGTGGCTATTTTCTGCAACCTGCCCGGTCGATAGCAAAACCTGCTGAGGCAATTGCAGCGCCATGACCAACGTTGTGCCCATGCGTCGCCTTGCCTCGCGCCCCTGCATATCGTTTTGGGCAGAGATCATGTCATTCATCACCCGAACGATCGCTTCAATTTGTTCGGCGACAACTTCAGGAGGCACAATGCTGTCTGCCGTCGCAACTTCCGCCAACAGCGCTTGAATTTGCAGCTTCAGCGATTGAACCGCAAGCTGGCTGGCAACTTCGCCGCCTTCGTGCCCACCAATGCCATCGCACACGGCTACCAATCGAGGAAAAACTTGATCGTTTGTTTTCGTGCCATCGGGGTAACAGGCATCTTCATTGTGACCCTGTTGCGGTCCTGGATCGGTGGCGCTGGAAATTTGCAGCCGTAAAGGGAGTTGAGCCGTTTGTTCCAACAGTAGTTGGTTAAGCTGTGCCGCGATCGCTCCCAGTTCAGCCCCCTCTTCATGCATTTCTCGGCAGAGTTTTTGCAGAGGCTCGGCAACCTCTGGTTTTGCCTGATCTATCCACCCCAACCAGACATTTGCTAGATCGGCTAACCCCAACATGGGAGCGTCTAAAGACACTTCCTCGTCTTCTGTTGCAAATAGCGCCTCATCAATAAAAAGCTGACACAAGCGCACCCGCCATCCTTCCACCCGAATATTATCGGCAGCAAGCAAACTGGCGCTGACTCCCTGTTCGGCTAAGGGACTCCACAGTTGTAATAACTGCCATAACCAATAAACTTGACGGGCTGCGGTTGCCTGTGCCCACGATTGAGCGATCGCGGGCAACAGATTCCCCTGTTTATCTAAAGGCACATTTTCTAATAAGAAAATTTCGTCAGTGGGGCGATCGCCGCTCTCAGTACACAGACCATGAACTTCGGGGATATGCAGCCGATAAGCATAGAGATACAAGTATGGCAATAAAGCATCCGGCAACTCTACTGTCGGAAAATCGGGCTGTAGACCGGGCTGCGTATCTAACCAAACTTGCGGAGCTTTAACAACATATCGTCCGCATACCTGGCTATCGGCAGGAATCTGGAGCACCGCTTTTCCCACTGCCCAAAGATAACGATAAACCAAAGGATTTTGGCAGTTTTTACAAACGCTACTGCCAAAATCATTCAGCGGAGTTGCACAGTTTAGATTAGAACAATAGATTTGGGGTTGGAAAGAACTCATATCACGACTGAAGGAGATGCTTAAAAAGAGGATGCCGACCTAAACCTAAGAGTATGACTTAACACGGCGGGAGCATATCAACTTGGCAGATCGCCGAATCGCCTTCATCACGTAGCCCCTTTTCCAAAATAGAAGAAGGGAACCCGGAATCTCAAAGTCTCTCTCCGCCCTAGGAGAAGGATTTAGCGTGTAGCTTGCTTCCCAAAGGGTGAGCAATCGGGAAAGTCGCACATCGCGTTTTACAAGGTGGACTAATCATAACAGCCATTCTACAAATGTCTGGATGGAGAAATGGGAATAAAAGTTGTATCTGTGAAGCGTATGAAGCGTTTGGTTTGAGTCCTGAAATCAGCCTGATTCAGACAGCGGGCATAAATGAGTTGATTTTCAACCTAGACTGGCAAGGAAGAGGCATCTCAAAAAGGTGTGTGCCTCCTTCGCAATCCTTTGTCGAGATGGGCTACAGTAGGAAAACACAGCCATCTTTAACCTAGAACACTAATGGCATCTTCTTCATCGATCGCGGTTCGAGAACTGCCGATTTTCCCATTGCCCGAAGTTGTGTTATTCCCAGGAAGACCACTTCCGCTACACGTTTTTGAATTTCGCTACCGAATCATGATGAACACGGTCTTGGAAAGCGATCGCCGATTTGGCGTAGTCATGTGGGATCAAGCCCAAGGCAAACCCGCTTCCGTTGGCTGCTGTGCTGAAATTATTCAATTCCAGCGCCTGCCAGACGACCGCATGAAAATTCGCACTCTCGGACAGCAGCGTTTTCGTGTTTTGGAATATGTTAGAGAAAAGCCTTATAGGGTCGGCTTGGTTGAATGGATTGAAGATAATCCCCCGGAACAAAACTTAAAACCCTTGGCGGAAGACGTTTCACAACTTTTGCAAGATGTTGTCCGGCTGTCTGCAAAGTTAACGGGTGAACCCATTGAGTTACCCGACACCATGCCGCAGCTTCCATTGGAGTTGTCTTATTGGATTGCGAGTAACTTGTATGGGGTTGCCGAAGAGCAACAAGCCCTTCTAGAAATTCAAGACACTGCTGCCCGCCTTGACCGAGAGGCAGAAATCTTAACCTCTACTCGTAATCACTTAGCGGCTCGCACGGTATTAAAGGACACTTTGGATGACACACTTCAGTAAAAGCTTAAAGCGTCACCTTCAAATTTTGAATGGAGCATCGTATAAATAGGCGAAATCATAAGTGTCTTTACCGAAATGCATGAGTGTTGAAGGCTACATTTGCGGAAAATACTGACTAAACCTTCAAAAAGTAGCAAATCGAGTAAAGATTCGACGAATACTCAAGGTATTGCTAGGCAAGCTTAATTTAGTGCGGGTAGAATTACGGTATAAAGCTCATTAATTCTTCAGCACAAGGTTGTTTATGCAGACGCTACTGATTCGTCCTCAGAAAACTTATATTGAAACCGCTGCTGTTTTGCAACCAGAAGGTTCGCTAAGCGATAACACCGTCATTTGGTTTCTCCAGCAAGTTAATGCTGCTGTGATGTGTGAAAAGCACTCCAGCGTAGTGATTGATCTGAATCAGGTTGGTTCAATTGATAGCGCAGGACTAATGGCGATCGTCAATGCTTTGAAGTTGGCTCAAACGGCTAACAAGCGCTTTTGTTTATGTTCCGTTCCTCGTTCTGTGGGTATTGTGCTTGAGCTAACTCGGCTTGATAGCGTACTCGAAATTTTCGACAGCCTTTCTGCATTTAACTTAGCGGCTCAAGAAGTCGCCTAACAGGGCGTTCTGTGGAATGCTAGTCTGCTCGTGATGTTCCCAATTGGCACGCTAAATAGGTCTAGCTGTAATGAGAAATCAGAGTGATCTTTAATGCCATAGTCTAAAAATTAGCTGTTAATCTGAAAACGCCTCAAGGTTATGCTTTGAGGCATTTTGCATTGACAGGGTTGTAAATCTTAGGGTTATAAATATTCCAGCGCTGCAAACTTCTGCCAAGCAGGCATTTAGTATACTGAAGTCTGTTGTCGTTTGTTGGCTCGTAGGAGATTGGTGCTTGTGGCGATCGCAGTCGAAACATTATTGACTCCAGATATTCTTCGACCCGCGCGCTATTTGGGCAATGAGCTGGGTGCGGTACACAAATTGTGGGATGAAGCGGTTGTCCGATGGGCGTTGACTTACCCAGAAGTCTATGAGGTCGGTGCTTCAAACCTTGGGCACATTATCTTGTACAGCATTTTGAATGCTCAACCTCGTCAGTTATGCGATCGCGCTTATCTGCCTGCCGCTGATTTTGTTGCCAAACTTCGCACCACCAACACTCCATTATTCGCAGTCGAATCTCGTCAGGCATTAACCAAATTCGATATCTTGGGGTTTAGCCTCAGCTATGAGTTAGGCGCAACCAACATTCTGGAGATGCTGGATTTGGCTGGCATTCCCCTCACTGCTCAAGAACGCAACGCTTCGGGGGTGTGGAATGTTGAAGCAGGCAGCTATCCGCTGATCTTCGCCGGGGGGCAAACTGCCACATCAAATCCTGAACCCTACGCAGATTTCTTTGACTTTATTGCGCTTGGCGATGGCGAAGAACTTTTACCCGAAATTGGCTTAGTGATTGAAGAAGGCAAACTCGCTAAGCTAAGCCGTGAAGCGTTGCTGCTCGATCTTGCCCAAGTGCCCGGTGTGTATGTGCCGCAGTTTTATGATTTGGCAGCGGATGGTTCTGTGCAGCCCAATCGGGCGAAGGTGCCTGCCCGAATTTTACGGCGCGTGGCGACACCGATGCCTGCTTACTCTATTGGGCTAGTGCCTTATGTGGAAACCGTTCACGATCGCCTCGTGATTGAAATTCGGCGGGGTTGCACGCGGGGATGTCGGTTTTGTCAGCCAGGGATGCTCACCCGTCCAGCGAGGGATGTGGAACCAGAGGCAGTGATTGACGCGATCGAGCAAGGAATGCGAGCAACGGGATATAACGAATTTTCGCTGCTGTCTCTCAGTTGTTCTGATTATTTAGCCTTGCCAGCCGTGGGTGTAGAAATTAAAAATCGGCTTAAAGATGAAAATATTTCCCTCGCTTTGCCTAGTCAGCGGGTCGATCGCTTTGACGAAAATATTGCAAATATCTTAGGTGGCACCCGCCAAGGAGGACTCACCTTTGCCCCGGAAGCAGGCACCCAACGCCTACGAGACATTGTGAATAAAGGGCTGACCAACGAAGAATTGCTGCGTGGCATCAAAACGGCTCATGAGCAAGGATGGGATCGGGTCAAACTTTATTTCATGATTGGGCTACCCGGCGAAACGGATGTAGATGTAATCGGAATTGCCGAAACGGTGCGCTGGCTTCAGCAAGAGTGCCGATCGCAAGGCAGGAAGTCGCTTAATTTCAACATCACCATTTCTAACTTTACGCCCAAACCCCATACGCCCTTCCAGTGGCACTCGGTTTCTACTGCGGAATTTGCGCGTAAGCAGACCCTCCTAAAATCAGAATTTCGCCACAATCGTGGATTGAAAGTTAATTTCACCGATGTCCGCATCTCGGCAATGGAGGACTTTGTGGGCAGAGGCGATCGCCGTTTAGCCCCGGTCATTCTCCGAGCGTGGCAATTGGGTGCTGGCATGGATGCCTGGTGGGAAAGCTTGGAGCGTGCCTATGGCGCTTGGTCACAGGCGATCGCCGAAGCAGATCTAACTTGGAAATATCGGCAAGTCGAAAACGGTGAATGGAACATTTTTGATCAAGCCGAAAATCAGCCTATTTCTACACCCAGTATCCCAGATCCTTCTTTCTACAATGCGCCTCTACCTTGGGATCACCTCGATACAGGCATCGATAAACAGTGGTTGATCGATGATTTGCAACGAGCATTAGCCGCCGCAACCGTGCCGGATTGCTCCTTTGAAGGCTGTTCGCACTGCGGGGTATGCAGCGTCGATTTTGGACACAATGTGATTGTGCCACCTCCCGCCATTCCTGAATTTGTCGGGCAGTTCGTGCCTAATCAGCAGCGGGTTCAACGAGTACGAGTGTGGTTGGGTAAACAGGGCGATATGGCATTAGTCAGCCATTTGGATTTGATGCGGCTCTATGATCGAGCTGCCCGACGAGCCTCTTTGCCCATCACTTTTACAGGCGGGTTTCACCCCGGTCCGCGGATTATTCCTGCGAGCGCCCTGCCGTTGGGCGTAACGAGTTCCGGTGAAATCGTTGACTTTGAATTAACTGAATCAATGGATCTAGAAGTATTTAAAGTAAAGTTAGCTGCTCAGCTTCCAGCAAACATGCCCATTTATCGAGTGGAACAAATTAGCCTGAGTGCGCCTGCTGCAACTCAGTTACTTGAGCAGGCAGAGTATGAAATTGCGGTGGGCATTGCCGATGAAGAGGAAGGAAACCCCTTCGATCTCCAGCAATGGCAAACTTGGATTGAAGCGGTGCTGGATAGCCAGGAAATTTGGATAGAACAAACTACCAAATCTGGGAAAACTCGTGCAGTGAATTTACGCGATCGCTTGTTTCACCTAGAACTGATTCCCTCTGATTGCACCTCGTTTATCACTTCTCACCTCTGCCTGAAATACGTCGGTAGCTGCCGCAATGACGGCACATTGTTGCGTCCCGATGCGCTGCTTCGGATGCTAGAACAAGTTGCAAACCGAAAGTTACATCTATTCAAAACCCATCGCACCCGCTTGATTTTAAAAACTGCTTAAAACTCTACGATTTGCAGCAATGTTATCTACCCTAAGATGCTTTCAATTTAAGCCAAAAGCGAGTGTCCCTTTGTCTCTACTTTTTGATGTGCATACTTTCACGGGATGATACAGGCTTAATCGCAAAGCTGAAATCCATTAAAATTAATATCTCAGTAGCCTCTGCACGTTATAATGCTCATCAATAGAGGCTGTTGCGGACTGGGAATACCTGGGGAACCGCTTCATACGCCAGTGTTAATACTGGGAGCAGCTTGCTTCACTAAGCTTTCTACTAATGAACAAGATCTTGATACCCTAATGAATATGGGCTTTCCAGTCTTGGATATAGTTGTTTGGCTCAGTTATTCTGCGTTGGGGCTAGCTGTTCTTAGGCTCTTCACCTAGCTTGGATGAGAGTTTTCTTGCTGCATCTGCAAGCCCTGTAGCTTCTATCGCTTTCAAAAATTGTTTTAACCCGATGGGTGGTTCATAAGCAGGACGCTTGCCACTCAATGCGATCGCTGAATCTTGAGGAAACTGAATGCCGAAACAAATTATTATCGCGGAACAGCACCGCATTGCTGCTGTTTTTTCAGAAGATCAAATTCAAGAGTTAATTGTTGCCACTGGAACTCACCAAGTGAGTGATGTCTTTCTAGGAGTTGTTGAAAATGTGCTGCCAGGGATTGATGCCGCATTTGTCAACATTGGAGACTCTGACCGAAATGGCTTTATTCATGTTACGGATTTGGGTCCTTTAAAGCTGCAACGAGCCGCCGGATCGATTACCGAACTGCTGCGCCCCCAGCAAAAGGTGCTAGTGCAGGTAATGAAAGAGCCGACTGGCAATAAAGGACCTCGCTTAACTGGAAATATTTCTTTCCCTGGTCGGTATCTGGTCTTAATGCCCCATGGAAAAGGGGTTAATCTTTCGCGCCGTATTCGCAATGAGAACGAACGCAATCGCTTAAGAGCTTTAGCAATTTTGATTAAACCCGCTGGTATGGGTTTGGTCGTGCGAACGGAAGCGGAGGGTGTGCCCGAAGAAGCCATCATCGAAGATTTGGAAGCACTGCAAGAGCAATGGGAAACCATTTGCCGAGAAGCGGCTTCAACTCGTGCCCCAGCCCTGCTAAACCGAGATGACGATTTTATTCAGCGGGTGTTGCGAGATGTCTACAGTAGCGATGTGAATCGGATTGTGGCAGACTCTCACACTGGCTTGAGACGAATCAAACAGCATTTAACGACTTGGGGCGGCGGCAAATTACCTCAAGGCGTTTTGATTGATCATCACCGCGATCGCGCCTCAATTTTAGAATACTTCCGCATCAATGCCGCCATTCGAGAGGCGCTCAAACCTAGAGTTGACTTGCCTTCTGGTGGCTATATTATCATTGAGCGCACCGAAGCTTTAACCGTGGTTGACGTAAACTCTGGCTCCTTTACTCGTTCTGCAACAGCACGAGAAACAGTCCTGTGGACAAACTGTGAAGCTGCAACCGAAATTGCGCGTCAACTTCGGCTACGGAATATTGCTGGAGTCATCATCGTAGATTTCATTGATATGGAATCTCGCCGTGATCAACTGCAAGTGCTGGAACATTTCAATAAAGCGCTGCGATCGGATAAAGCCCGTCCTCAGATTGCCCAATTGACGGAATTAGGGTTGATTGAGCTAACCAGAAAGCGTCAAGGTAAAAACATTTACGAACTATTTGGACGTGCTTGCCCAACTTGTAGTGGCACTGGACAAATAATACATTTGCCGGGTGAACTCGATCACTCCGATGAAGAGGTCGCTGAGAATTCTGTCATCACTCCAATTCGGGAGTATCGTGCAGACCGTGGAGCTACACGGGGACGAGAGCTACCGAGTCGTGAGTTGCCTGATATTTCTCTGCCTGCTGAATTTCCTTGGGAAGAACGGGAAGACGAAGACGCAGACGATATGCAAGAGATGCTTAGCCATCCCAATTATCAAGAAGTAGGAGGCAATAATCGCCGCCGCCGCCGCCGCCGCACCGGTGAGGAACCACCGACTAGTCGAGATCGTGGGCGGGGTGCTGCTTGGGGCGAAAGCCGGATGCCAAGCAGAGTTCCTAACAATGGAGCAGAAGATCATCCGCCGGATGGAGATATTGCTGGGGAAGAGGTTGTTGAAAAGCCTAGGGAGCGGGAAGTGCCTCGTGGTCGCCGCGATTCCCGTGAGGGAGCCGCTTTACGCGATCGCATTCGTCCAGACAGCATTCGTCCAGACAGCATTCGTCCAGACAGTATTCGTCCAGACAATGGATTAGAGCAGGGAGAGATAGCAGAAGAGAAAGAGGCGGTTGTTTCATCTGAAATAGAGGAAAAGCGGGGACGCTCTCGGCGTGAAAGTAAGCCCATAGAACCACCAGAGATGGTGATGGTTGAAATGACTCCCGAAGAGCAAGAGGTTTATGCTTGGATGGGCGTTTCTCCGTTGGTGTTGTCTCAACAAGAGGTGAAAAATCCTAAATCAGCAGTTATTTCGGTTGTTCTACCCGGACAAGCCCCTCCAGTTCAATTAATAGTCGATGCATTAGAACCATCTACTGCAAAAGTGAACTCATTGGAGCCAGCCGCAGGGCGAGAAGAATTTAACTACAGCCCACCCGCAGAAGAAAAGCAGGAAGTGGCGATCGCCGCTCCGATCAAAATCATTCCAAAGTTGCCAAACATCGCACTTGAGGCTATGGAGCCAGAACTGCAAATAGAAACACCAGAACTGGAACTGGAACCAGAATTAGAACCAGAGCCAGAACCAGACAATGGCATTGTTCGCCGTCGTCGCCGCCGTTCCTCTGCCAGCACGACTGATTAAACCAGCGTTGGAATATGGTACGCAGGAAATCACTCACGGTTGATCAGCTTGAACTTCTAGAGCTAAGCAGCTCTAGGGATTCCAGCCTGATTATTGCCGGAGTAGACGAGGTGGGACGTGGAGCACTATTTGGTCCAGTGGTTGCGGCAGCAGTGATTTTGCCCGATAGTGCCCTAGCTGATTTAGCGATCGCCGGAGTGACTGATAGCAAGCTTTTGTCTCCATCAGAACGTCAACGACTAGCGGTCCAAATTCGATCTGTTGCGGTTGCCTACCAGATTGGCTACGCTTCAGTCCGAGAAATTGATCGGCTGAACATCTTGCAAGCATCACTCTTGGCAATGAAACGGGCGATCTTGAGATTAGCCGTCCAGCCAAATTTTTGCTTGATTGATGGGAATCAACGGATACCTGAATTGGCGATTCCGCAAAAAACTTTAGTCAAAGGAGATCAAAAATCCACCGTCATTGCTGCCGCTAGCATCCTTGCTAAGGTTTGGCGAGATCAACTGCTGACTCGGCTAGCATCGCGCTACCCACAATATGGTTTCGCAACGAACAAAGGCTATGGCACTCCTATTCATCGACAAGCAATTCACAAATACGGTATCACGCCTTATCACCGTAAATCGTTTAGTCCTTGTCGCCTAGCACTTTTGGAATATAGCTCCAATCATTTAAGTCAGGAAAATTAGCCTAAAAAACTACTAGCAGGTAGCGTTCCAGACTGATTTAAAGTTTCGTCCTCAAGTTGCGCGATCGCCCACGTTCGATAGTCCGACAACAGTTGATAAATTAACCGCTGTTTGATAGTCAGTAAAACACTTTTCAATAGTCCATTTCCTGTTGTTTCTAAAATGGATTTAGGGGTGAACCAAAGCGGCGGCGGCAAATCTACCAATACTTCCAAATCAGCTTTCCCCTTTAATCGAGTTTCTTTTTGGTCATTAATAACTTGATTAATAACTTGCAAGTGACCCGTCAAATTTAACGAAAATCTCTGGTTAATATATTCAACCCCGCGAATTTCACAGCGGACTGACTGCAACCGCACAACGCCATCCGATTCTGCCCAAACCCGCATATCTACCGTAGGTTGTAAACTTAACAGCATGAATTTGAGTGGGCGCATCTTCAACCGAAAAAGGTCATTGCCCAAAAGTTCAATTTTACTAGAGCCTGCTAAAGCATTGATCAGTCGTTGAGGTTGACGCAGATAGTGCTGAATCGGCACGGGCTGCTCAACAACAGGAATATCCACCGATTGAGAAGCTAAAAACTGAATATCCATTTGAAGCGCAAGTGAAAAGAGAAGGATAAAATGTAGCGAATTACCACTGATTTTAAAGAATTAAAAAGAAAAAATCCTCAGCCCTCTGAGGTAAAAAGTACCCTACAACTCAAGTATATTCCTCATTGCCGTTTAGAGTAGCAGCCTTTCTGGCTTAACTCTAATACGCATCCATATCGAAGAAAGTTTTTCGAGCCACAGCCTAAAATTCTAGAGATTACTTTAGTGAAAGAATCTATTTGCAAGCTTGGGGCTTAACGAAAATGAAGTGCTGTAACAACCCTGAGAATTTAGACCCTTAGTCAGAAGGTAAGGCGTATGTTGAAAAGCAACGGTTAACAGTCGGTTAGGTGTAGGAAGGATTAGAACGGGATGGCAGTATCGATCGCACATTTAGGACCCTCTGGCACCTACGCTGAAGCTGCTGCTTTGGTCTATTCCAACTGGCTAGCTCAGAGTTTTCAGCAGGAGGCGTTACTGTGCCCTTATCCTAGTATTGCTCAAACGCTGAATGCGGTTGCACTGCAACAGGCAGATTTAGCCGTGGTGCCGATCGAAAACTCGATTGAAGGCAGTGTGACAATGACTCTCGACACGCTTTGGATTTTGGATAAGCTGCAAATTCAGCGAGCGCTCATACTACCGATTTCCCATGCTTTGATGTCTCATGCAACTAAAATTGAGTCGATTCAAACAATCTATTCACATCCACAAGCGCTTGCCCAATGTCAGGCTTGGTTAGAGCGCCATCGTCCGAATGCACAGTTGATTCCGACCAACTCTACAACGGAAGCCCTGCAACAACTTGAACACGATAGGCAGGCTGGAGCCATTTCCTCTCAAAGAGCAGCGTTGCTATATAAAGTGCCGATTTTGGCTCACCCAATTAATGATCACCCTGATAATTGCACTCGTTTTTGGGTGTTAGGCTTGCAGCCCTCACCAGGGGGAAGCCATGCCTCGCTTGCTTTTAGTGTGCATGATATGCCTGGATCCCTAGTTAAGCCACTGGATATTTTTGCCCAACAAGGAATTAATCTGAGTCGGATTGAATCTCGCCCGACAAAACGATCGCTCGGTGACTATCTATTTTTTATTGATTTAGAGGCTGATACTCGCCAAAGCTTTGTTCAATCGGCTTTAGAAGAATTGAGACATCATACAGATACGCTAAAAGTATTAGGGTGTTACGACATCTTGCCTAAGAGCATCGTAGATTTAGCTAATTTGTGAAGCTGAAGGTTGAGCAGCCAGACAGTCGAGCTTCAGAAAATTGGCTAAGTGCTGCAAGTAGGTAGGCGCATCCTCCAGCATCGGAAAGTGAGCTGTATCAGACATTACGACTAGCTGAATGTAATCACGATTGAGGGCAGCGGCTTTTTCCCCTAGTTCAGCCGCAATAATGATGTCGCGATCGCCCGAAATCATCAGAGTCGGAACTGTTAGTCGAGAAAATTCTCCAGGCATCCCTTCAGCCGCTTTCTGGCTAACGCAGGTGAAAATCGTCCCCACTGCTGCTTCATAATCTGCCATCAAAAAATCATTTAAAAAGTCGCGGCTGATTGTTCCCGACAGCGGACGGTGCAAGAAGCGTTGCATAAATAGGCGATCCATCAATGGCAGTTGATAGAGCCAGCGGGGGCGAAACTTTACAACATAGCCGCCAAAAGTGTAAAACGCCTCGAACGATTTTTTGTCATATTCAAAAATGCCGCTGCAAGTCAAGATTGCTTGGTGAACTCGCTCTGGATACAGGTTTAGAAAAAAAACTGCGATCGAAGCGCCCATTGAGTGTGCGTTAAGGTATATCTTCTCTAATCCAAGCGTGTTTAATAGCTCAACAAGATCATGGGCATAGGTTTCTAATTCATAGCTAGGAGATTTGTCTTTTAGAGGACTGTCATCTGCTAAAGCGGCAGAATTAGCAAAGGTCGATCGCCCAAAGCCCCGCATATCATAGAGGAGGCAGTCAAAAGTTGTGGAAATTGCCTGGGCAGTACTCTCCCAATATCGAGCAGAGCCACCCCAACCATGAACAAAGACCATCACTGGCTTACCAGAAGGCTGAGCATCTCCCGATGAGGTAATCCACTCGTAATGGTGGCTAATCCCGTTAATTAGACTATATGGCATGATTTAAACACAGATAAAATCCATATAAAGGCGCAGTTTTAAACCTTCATAGTCATTAGACATTGAGTCTTCTAGGCAGATTCTGGCTTTGGCAATGACGAAGGATGAAGCAACAACTCGGCAGTGGAGCGCTTTTCAACCATCTCGCGAGTGATAGTGCAACAGGTGACATCCTTCCGAGAAGGCAATTCATACATCACATCTAGCATTAGCTCTTCAACAATGCTGCGAAGCGCCCGCGCTCCTGTTTTACGGCGATATCCTTCTTGCGCGATCGCCCGGATTGCATCCTGCTTGAATTCAAGAATGACATTATCCATCTTTAGCAGCTTTTGATATTGCTTTACTAAAGCATTGCGCGGCTCGGTCAAAATAGCGGTTAAGGTATCTTCATCCAACGGATCGACTACTGCCATCGCTGGAATGCGCCCAATAAACTCTGGAATCATGCCAAACTTGACGAGATCATCAGGCTCAAGATGCTTCAACATATCAGCCGTGCGTTTGTCTTTTGATTGGGTATCGCCTGGTTGAATAAAGCCAATTGATTTTCTGCCAATTCGTTGCTCGATCGCCTTATCCAATCCAACAAAAGCACCGCCGCAGATAAACAAAATATTGCTGGTGTCAATTTGAATGCAGTCTTGATAGGGATGTTTGCGTCCACCCTGCGGCGGAACATTCGCGATCGTGCCTTCAAGCATTTTCAAGAGGGCTTGCTGAACTCCCTCTCCCGACACATCCCGTGTAATAGAAGGATTCTCACTTTTCCGGGCAATCTTATCAATTTCATCAATATAAATGATGCCGCGTTGGGCTTCTTCCACGTCTAAATCGGCTACTTGCAGTAAACGTAGCAAGATATTTTCCACATCTTCGCCAACGTAACCTGCCTCAGTTAGGGTAGTGGCATCTGCTACCGCAAAGGGAACTTCCAAAATTTCAGCCAAAGTCTGAGCAAGCAGGGTCTTACCGCAGCCTGTGGGTCCGATTAGCAAAATATTAGACTTTTGCAATTCTATAGAATCTTCCGGCGCAATTTTCCCATTTCCTTTAGCCTGCAAAAAGCTTAGCCGCTTGTAATGGTTATAGACCGCAACTGAAAGCACCTTTTTTGCATCATCTTGACCAATGACGTGATCGTCTAAATAACCCTTAATCTCGCGGGGTTTTGGAAGCTGACCCAGAGAAATATTAGACGATCGCGACTTCCGCTTTTCAGGAGAGGCTTCTCGCCGGGGGACAGGTTGAGGAGCCGTCGCACTAGAGTCAAACAACTCTTCATCCAAAATCTCGTTGCATAAGTCTACACATTCATCACAAATGTAAACTCCGGGTCCAGCAATCAGTTTGCGAACCTGCTCTTGAGATTTGCCACAAAAAGAACATTTCAGATGAGAGTCGTACTTAGACATATGTTCCTCTTAGCCTATACCGCAGCCACATCCTCTCCCGGTTGTGGAAGATTTTGTCTAAAAATCACTTGATCGATCAGACCATAGTTCTTTGCTTCCTCGGCAGACATGAAAAAATCTCTTTCTGTATCTGCCTCCAATTTTTCAAATGGCTGCTTTGTGTGATACGACAGTAGCTCATTCAGCTTCCGCTTATGATAAAGAATTTCTCTAGCCTGAATTTCAATGTCTACTGCTTGTCCTTGGGCACCCCCAAGCGGTTGGTGGATCATAATCCGAGAGCTAGGAAGTGACATTCTTTTGCCAAATGCACCTGCTGTTAACAGGAAAGCTCCCATGCTTGCCGCTAATCCAAAGCAGATTGTAGCAACATCACAGCGAACCTGCTGCATTGTGTCATAAATTGCCATGCCAGCCGTGACAGAGCCGCCCGGAGAGTTGACGTAGAACTGAATGTCTTTTTCGGGATCTTCTGCCTCCAAAAAGAGCATTTGAGCCACGATAGAATCTGCTACTGCGTCATCTACAGGGGTGCCTAAGAATATAATGCGCTCTCTCAAAAGCCGCGAATAAATATCAAAGGCGCGCTCTCCTCGCCCTGCTTGTTCAACCACCATTGGGATAACATTACTGGGGCTTAGAGAGGAAACATCCAAAAGATTAAAGCTGGTTACTAGGTAGTTAGCAGAGTTAGATGTAAGCATAATCGGCGTTTTGCCTAAAATTATTCAAATTCAGATTGGAGAGTAGTGCTTCTGCCGATCGCATAAGCCTACTTCATTATGCCTCAACTAATTAAGGACTTGGGAAAGCCTAAGAAAGGCTAGTCTTCCGTGGCGGCTTTGGGCTTCTTAGTTGTTTTATGGGCTTTTTCAGCAGCCTCAGATTCGGCTGGCTCATCGACATCAGCATCGGCGATCGCTTCTACGCCTACGCTTGAATCAGCAGTAGATTGGGTTGACTGTTGCTCTTGGGGGGTAGGTTCGGCTTCTTCCACAAGATCATTCACAGGAGAAGTCTCCGCCGAAATTTCTTGAGATATTTCGGTGACCTCAATATTTTCTGAAGCCAATTCTTCCCCAGCTAATGCTTCAAAGTCTTCAGCCAATTCTTCAAAGTCGTCTTCCTCTTCGGTCAAAGTGCCTTCTGGAACAAGCTCAAATGTAGAATGCTCAATCAGCCAATCCACAATCTTTTCTTTTAATAAATCTTCCGAAACAACAGCTTGCATCCGCTCTGGGTCAATCGGCTGATCATATTTCTGATCTTCCAGTTCTTTCAAAAGCTCAGCCACCTTTGCACTTAGCTCATCAGGTTGAACTTGAATAGACTCTTGTTTTGCCACTTCGCCCATGGCTAGGGTGCCTTTGATTCGCTGGATTGCGTCAGGTCGAGACTGTTCGCGCAGGCGGTCAACCATATTTTCGGTGAAAAGTCGGCGAACATCAATTCCTTGATTTTGAAGTTGCATTGCGGTTTGGTTGATCATGAAGGTAACTTCCCGCTCAATCAATGTCTGTGGAATATCGACTTCCACATAATTCAGCAGTTCATCCAAAACAGCTTGCTCTTTATTGGATTTTGTCTTGTCTTCAGCTTCTCGATTAAACTTAGCCTCCAAAGACGCTTGTAGCTCTGCTAAAGTTTGAAACTCTCCATCACTCGCATCTTGGGCAAATTCATCATCTAATTCAGGAAATTCTTTTTCCTTTAGTTCCTTTAATGTGATCGTAAAGATTGCATCACGTCCAGCTACATCCGGCTGAGGGTAGGTTTCAGGAAAGGTTGCCTCTACCTCCTTCGTATCACCAGAATTCATGCCAACAATGCCGTCGATAAATCCTGGGATAAATTGCCCTTCCGCAAGTTCAAGCTGAAACCCTTGAGCCTCACCACCGGGAATCGGTTCAGGTTCTTGCTCTGGATCATCGCTGCGTAACACGCCTTTAAAATCCACTACGGTAACATCTGTCATTTGAGCCGCCCGCCCTTCAACAGGAACCAATGTTGCCATTTGTTCACGGTATTGTTGCAGCGCTACCTCAACCTGCTGAGGATCTGGCTTTATTTCTTCTGCCTGAATCTGCAAGCCTGAGTACTGCTTCAAAACCACGTCTGGCTGCACATCAACCGATGCAGAAAAGGTGAGAGGTTGCGCTGGATCAAATTGGCTGACCAACTCTTCAAAGGACGATCGCAACTGAATGTTGCCCAACGCCTCAATATTTTCTTGCTTAACTGCCTCTTTGATACTATTTTCCACTAATTCTTCAACAGCCGCCGCTTTAAGCCGACTAGACCCAATTTGCTGAATTAATATCTGGCGTGGAACTTTACCCTTGCGAAATCCAGGAACATTGACCGACTGTGTAAACTCCTTGACTACTCGTTCGTAGGCTTTCTTGGATACTTCTGATGGGATTTCAATTTGCAAACCGATTTGGCTAGCGGGAAGCTTTTCCTGGATGACTTTCATTGATTTCTAAAGAGATTGCGGTGATTTTGGCGTGGGAGGTAAGATGAGAAAATATGAATGGATTCTCAAAAAACGTTTCTTAAACGGCGTGGAACATAGTTTTATCTAGATTCCGCAAATCGGACAACTGGGCTGAAAACGCTGCTAGTTTTAGCTTTTACTTTATAAAAATTACTGAGCTAATAATTAATTACGTAGTTTGCGGCGCTGCAATTAGATATAGTAACGGATTCTGATCGCCTATGGGCGATGCCTCACTATTGGAATCTAAATTTACGTCAGTAAATCCATGAGGTGACCCGCGCTTCGGTAAAGTTGAAAAGTAAATACGGTAAGACGTGATAGCCCGAAATACAGTGCTTCAAGTCAGGCTTTGTAATTAAACGATTAGGAATCCGCTAAAATCTTAAACATATCTAAACAGATAGATTTGTCATAGAAGCGTTACGGAACGCTAACATTGCCGATTGAGTCTAGGGTTGAAATACCTGATTTAAATTAGGTCTGTCACTACAAAAAATTTATTTTAAGAAAGTTGGCGACTCAGTAATTTTTGGAGGATGTGTAATTTGGTTCAATCCTATCGAGTTGCCATATTAGGCGCAACAGGAGCCGTGGGCGCTGAGTTGATCACGTTGTTAGAAGAACGTAATTTTCCAGTCTCTCAGTTAAGGCTATTGGCTTCTTCTCGATCAGCAGGGCAGACGCTCCAGTTTCGGGGAGAACCTTTAATTGTTGAAGCAGTGAGCGATCGCTCGTTTGACGGCATTGATTTAGTGCTGGCTTCAGCGGGTGCATCTATTTCTAAAGCGTGGGCACCGAAAGCGATCGCGGCAGGCGCGGTAGTCGTGGATAATTCCAGCGCCTTTCGGATGGATTCAACCGTGCCGCTGATTGTTCCCGAAGTCAACCCTCAAGCCGCAGCGCGACACCAAGGGCTGATTGCAAATCCTAACTGCACCACAATTTTGATGGCAGTGGCAATTTATCCATTGCATCTGGTTCAGCCCATTCAACGGATTGTTACCGCCACTTATCAATCCGCTAGTGGGGCAGGCGCACGGGCAATGGAAGAAATGAAGACCCAGGCGCAGGCAATCCTCAACGGGCAGGAGCCAGTGGCTGAAATATTTCCTTATCCACTAGCATTTAATCTTTTTCCGCATAACTCTAAGCTGAATGAGCAGGGTTACTGTGAAGAGGAGATGAAGATGGTCAATGAAACCCGCAAAATTTTTGGAGTTCCCGATTTGCAAATCACTCCAACCTGTATACGGGTTCCCGTAATGCGCGCTCACTCAGAAGCGATTAACCTAGAGTTTAAGCAGCCTTTTAGCGTTGCCCAAGCAAGAGAAATCCTGAGCCACGCATCTGGAGTGCGCTTGGTAGAGGATTGGTCGGCGAACTACTTTCCAATGCCGATAGACGCAAGTGGCGAAGATAACATACTGGTGGGTCGGATTCGCCAGGATATTTCTCACCCTTGTGGGTTGGAGCTTTGGCTGTGTGGCGACCAAATTCGTAAAGGGGCAGCGCTTAATGCAATTCAAATTGCTGAGTTGCTAGTGCAAAAACAGTTACTTAAGCCTATAGTGGCAATGACGAATTAGTATGACAACATCGCTTACCTAATCAATTTAAGTAGCATCTACGTCTAGTAACCTTCCTATAGATCGATAAAGTGTGGTGAATTTTGGACGAGTCTTAACCGCGATGATCACGCCATTTACCGAAGATGGCGCTGTAGATTACGCGATCGCAGAGAAGCTAGCTGACTACTTGGTTAACAATGGCAGTGATGCTTTAGTTGTGTGCGGAACTACAGGTGAATCGCCCACCTTAACTTGGAGCGAAGAATACGAACTGTTTCGCGTAGTCCAGCAGGCTGTGGCAGGAAGAGCGAAGGTAATCGCAGGCACAGGATCAAATTCGACCCAGGAAGCGATCGAAGCTACCCAAAAAGCAGCTAAACTAGGGGTAGATGGTTCGTTGCAGGTCGTCCCATACTACAACAAGCCACCCCAAGCGGGGATGTATCACCATTTTAAGGCGATCGCTGAATCAACTCCCGATCTGCCAATGGTGCTGTATAACATTCCAGGGAGAGCAGGACAAAATCTTTTGCCTGAAACAGTCATTCAGCTTTCAAAAATTGCTAGTGTTGTAGCAATTAAAGAAGCAAGCGGTAATCTAGATCAGGTCAGCCAAATCCGTCTCTCTGCTCCTAATGATTTTGCCATCTATGCTGGAGATGACTCACTGACTTTGCCTCTACTGGCAGTTGGGGGGCATGGAGTCATTAGTGTGGCAAGCCACCTTGTTGGAACGAAGATTCAATCGATGATTCAAGCCTTTCTTACAGGCAATATTCAAGCAGCTCTTCAAACTCACCTTGCTCTGTTTCCCTTATTCAAGGCATTGTTTTTGACTACTAATCCAATTCCAGTGAAAGCTGCACTGCAAATTCAAGGCTGGCAAGTTGGCTCTACTCGTTCTCCTCTTGCCGATGCGCCCCCTGAGGTCATCCAAACTCTAAAGTCAGTCCTAGCAGAACTAGCACTTCTCTAGCACTGCATATTTAAGCTTTCTACAACCGAATAACGTCTGCTTGCCCTGTAGAAACGTGAAGATAGACAGTCCCAAATGTCCACTTCTTCAAGCCCGTTCATACCTCTTTACTATTCAAAGCTTCAACAATTTGTAGCTCTCCAGTCTAGTAATTTGCTTCCAATCAAAAGTCTCTCAGTAAAATCTGAATCTTCAACTCAAACTCTTTTTATCTAAATTGATCCAAATGACCCAAACGAATTCTGCGACTGCTCTGAAAATTATTCCGCTTGGTGGTCTCCACGAGATTGGCAAAAACACCTGTGTGTTTGAATATAACGATGAAATTATTCTGTTAGATGCGGGTCTTGCCTTTCCCACTGATGGGATGCACGGCGTGAACATTGTTCTCCCCGACATGACTTACCTGAGGGAGAATCGCCACAAAATTAAAGGCATGATCGTCACTCATGGGCACGAAGACCACATTGGCGGCATCGCTTTTCATCTGAAGCAGTTTGATATTCCCGTTATTTATGGTCCTCGGCTGGCAATGGCGCTGCTGAAAGACAAGCTTGAGGAAGCTGGAGTCAGCGATCGCACCGAACTTCGCACCGTTGGTCCACGGGATATCGTGCGGCTTGGCTCTGTATTCTTTGTAGAATTTATCCGCAATACTCACTCCATGGCGGATAGCTTTACCGTTGCAATTCGTACTCCCGTTGGAGTAGTGATTCACACCGGCGACTTCAAAGTTGATCATACGCCCGTAGATGGCGAATTTTTCGACTTTCAGCGGCTAGCTGACTATGGCGAACATGGAGTTCAGTGTTTAATTAGCGACTCTACCAATTCAGAACTTCCCGGTTTTACTCCCTCAGAGCGGGCGGTTTATCCGAATCTCGATCGCGTATTTGGGCAAGCTCAGGGGCGGATATTGGTAACGACCTTCGCCTCTTCAGTTCATCGGATTAACATGATCTTGGATCTGGCGAAAAAGCACGGCAGAGTGGTGGGTATCTTAGGGCGCTCCATGCTGAATGTGATTGCCCATGCTCGGAATCTAGGCTATGTCAAGTGTGAAGATGATCTTCTACAGCCGCTGCACCTGATTCAAAAGGTGCCCGATGAGAATGTGCTGATTTTGACCACAGGCTCCCAGGGTGAGCCGCTCTCGGCAATGACGCGGATTGCAAATGGTGACCATCGACAAATTAAAGTGCGTCCCGGTGATACGGTTGTATTTTCAGCAAATCCCATTCCTGGAAACACGATCGCGGTTGTGAACACCATTGATAAGCTGATGATGTTGGGCGCTAAGGTGATTTATGGTAAAGAACAAGGAATTCACGTTTCTGGACATGGTTCCCAAGAAGATCAAAAGCTGATGCTCGGTCTAACGCGACCCAAGTTTTTCTTGCCAGTTCATGGTGAACATCGAATGCTGGTAAAACATTCCCAAACTGCGCAGAGCGTAGGAGTTCCAGCAGAAAATATGATCATCATCGACAATGGTGATGTGGTGGAGTTGACCGAAAACTCTATCAAGATTGCCGGCAAAGTGCCTTCTGGGATTGAACTGGTGGATGCGTCCCGCTCTGGCGTAGTGAATGCCCAAGTGCTGAAGGAACGCCAGCGATTAGCAGGAGAAGGCATTGTGACGGTTGCTGCGACCATCAATAACCGGGGTGAATTAGTTGCTCAGCCAGAAGTGCATTTCCGGGGTGTGGTCACTTCAATCGAGCGATCGCGCTTTCAAGATAAAACTCGCGAAACGATTGAGGTTGTTTTACGCAACTACTGGAAAGAACTGGCACCGTCCTATACCGATGTTGAAACTAATATTGATTGGGTTGGAGTGAAAACTCAAATTGAGCGAGAATTAGTAAAAATACTCAAGCGCGAAATGCAAAGCGCTCCTTTACTGGTGTTCCTCATGCAAACCACAGACGCGCCAGCGGCTCGTAAAGTGAGCAAAGAACCTGTCCGAAAAGTTGAAGCGGCGATCGCGTCCTAGTTCATAGAAAACGGGGAGTCTGTCTTCAATAGGCAGACTCCCCGTTTACGCATAATGTTTGAAAAGACCGCTAAATGTGATGCTAGGACGCGATCGCTAATGGCTCTTGTCTTATTGCGGGTTCGCGGGATTCTTGGCGAATAGAACCAGATACAACAGCGTGCTGGAGTAGCATGAACGCTCTAAAATCCTTCGCGTCATATTTTGTCTGCAAAAGCTGGCGCAGTTGCTCCTCTGCTTCAACAGTTAGCAAACCTATATTGAACGCTTCTTTAACAACTTCACGAATCGAAAGCATGGTATGAACCCCTGACCCGATCTTCAGATTAAACAACAATTTATTTAATCTGAAGATTGCTAGTAATAGACTGCTGAAGTTTTTGCTAAAACGACCTAAAAACAAAATTTTTTTAACGCTATCTTGCTGCAAACAAAGAACACCTAGGAAAAAGTGTAAGTGATTCTATTCAATACTGTCAAATAGCGTTCACATTAGCAATCCGTCAAGCCGCGCTAGTATGTGTATACTCTTTTATCAATGTTGAGTATCCGCCGTAAAGTGTAGGTTTTCAGTAATTTAATTGAATTAAGCAGAATATTTTCTCGCCATTCACGATGTCGGTGAATGATTCTTGATGGGAAAGTTTGATTTTTAGCCCAAAGGCTCAAAGCGATAGTTGGGTGAGAGCGATATGACCTGAAAAACAGGTTTCTACATCTCCCCCCAAATCGTAGGGGCGCTTCGCATATTCACCGCTGTAATGAAAACAGTCGTTTTCCAGGCGGAAAGTATTGGGTAAAGGCTGAGTGCAAGGAGCGCAAAATATGATGTTAGGCTCTGAGATCTGAGTAGAATACTGCGGTAGATTTACGTTCCAGTAAGTTCCTGGCTCTATCGATTCAGGCAGCAGTTTATCAAGCACTCGAATGGCTAGGCTAGTTGCGATCGCCCAATCAATTTCGCAGTTTTCCTGCCGATAATTGGAGAAGGCAATGCCAGGAATGCGGTGCATGGCGGCTTCTCGCACAGCAGCTACGGTGCCGGAGATATAAACGTCTGTTCCCAGGTTTCCACCGGCATTGATGCCAGACAGCACGCCTTCAACTTGAGGGCAAAGATGGCTGAGGGCAATGCGAACACAGTCTACCGGGGTGCCCGCGATCGCATATTCATATTCAGAGCGCTGCTCTACTCGAATCGGCTGGGTTGTTGTAACCTGATGACCACAGCCTGAAAACTGCGACTGTGGCGCAACCACGATCGCCTCTAAATTCATTTGACGCACTGCACTTAGCAGCGATCGAATTCCGGGCGCATCGATTCCATCATCATTTGTAATTACAAACACCATGACACCTGAAGACGAGAGTTTTGACAACAATTTGATCGAGAACCGATTGGTGGGAACAGGATTAATTCCAGCCGCTCCATTAGGGTTTAAATCTGGATTTGTGGGCATTGTCGGTCGCCCTAATGTGGGCAAGTCTACCTTAATGAATCAGCTAGTGGGGCAAAAAATTGCAATTACGTCGCCGATCGCCCAAACAACCCGTAATCGACTGCGCGGCATTTTGACCACTCCGGCGGCTCAGCTTATTTTTGTGGATACGCCAGGAATTCATAAACCGCAGCATCAATTGGGAGAAGTCTTAGTCAAAAACGCGCAGATTGCCATGCATTCTGTTGATCTATTGCTGTTTGTAGTAGATGGCTCTGTAGAGGTGGGCAAAGGCGATCGCTTCATTGCAGAACTGGCAAAACATTGCCCAATTCCGGTGATTTTAGGGATTAATAAGATTGATCAGCAATCCTCCAATGCGGAGGCAATTGTGGCGAGCTACACCCGTTTGGCGGCTGAATATGGTTGGGCGATCGCGCTTTTTTCTGCGGTCACCGGAGATGGCGTAGAAACGTTGCTAGAACAGCTTATCCAGCGCCTTGATTTAGGACCTTACTACTATCCGCCTGATCTGGTAACAGACCAACCAGAGCGATTTATTATGGGTGAACTCATTCGAGAACAAGTTCTCAGGCTAACTCGTGAAGAAGTGCCCCACTCCACTGCGATCGCGATTGATCGAGTAGATGAAGAACCCACGCTCACCCGTGTTTTGGCAACCATTCATGTGGAGCGACCCTCCCAAAAAGGGATTTTGATTGGCAAAGGCGGCAGTATGCTCAAAGAAATTGGCACGGCTGCCCGCCAACAGATTCAAAAATTAATTGCCGGCAAGGTATACCTGGAGCTATTCGTTAAAGTGCAGCCCAAATGGCGCTATTCCCGAACTGACCTCGCAGACTTGGGTTACAAAATTGAGAATTCGTAGGTAATATCGGCTCAAGTGCTTAAATTACCCAAATCAATTAGGGCAGCTTTTCAATGAGTTTTATTCCATTTTCATCAGCAACTCTGATCAATGGCTGGTTGCAGCACTAAATCATTTCCATCTGTTTAAGGACTGATCGAATCACTTCGGTCGATACTTGATCAGTGACGATCGCCGCTCCAATCTGGGTAGGCAACACAAATCTGACTCGCCCTGCCTCCACTTTTTTATCAGTTTGTAACGCCTGCACAATCGCTTCAATCTCTATACCTGTGGGCAGTTGGGTTGGCAGCCCCGCTTTTTTGATTAGCGCAGTTTGCCGTTTCGGTGCGGTTGACTCCCATAAATTCAGCTTGCTGGCAATTTCGGCGGCGGCAATCATCCCGATCGCAACCCCTTCGCCATGATTGACCACTCGATATCCAGTCAGGCTTTCCACCGCATGACCAATCGTGTGCCCATAGTTCAAAATCGCGCGGAGTCCGGCTTCTTTTTCATCCTTGCTGACGATATGGGCTTTTGCCTCACACGATCGCGTTAAAATCTCCTGCAATCGGTCTTCACCAAGGGTAGCAAGCCGCTCCAAGCGAGGAGCTTGTTCTAGCGAATCAAATAAATCTGCGTCCCAAATCACCCCATACTTGATTACTTCTGCCATCCCCGCCCGGAACTCTCTGGGCGGCAGAGTTTTTAGCACCATCGGGTCAATCAGCACGAGACGGGGTTGATGAAAAGCGCCGATCAAATTTTTGCCTTGGGGATGGTTCACCCCGGTTTTGCCACCGATCGCCGCATCGACCATCGCTAATAGAGACGTGGGCACCTGCACGACCGACACTCCCCGCAGCCAAGTTGCCGCCGCAAAACCCGTCATATCGCCAATTACGCCACCGCCCAAAGCCACAAAGGTAGAGGAGCGCTCTACACGATGCGCTAGCGCAGCATCATAAATTTTTTGGAGCGTCGCAGGAGTTTTATACCGTTCTCCGGCAGGCAAGAGGCAGGTTGCGACCGAAAATCCGGCGGCGGATAAAGACGCGATCGCCACTTCGCCATAGTGCCGGAAAATAGCAGGGTTGGACACCACTAATACTTTTTGCCCAACCTGCAAAGATTGAAGCCGTGAACCAAGCTGGCTTAACCCATCAGGCGCAATCACAATCTCGTAAGAGCGTTGCGGCAAGGAAACTGAAATAATTGACTGCTTTGACACAATAAAATGATCAGCTAGCGAAAAACGTCCGTGCGCTGATTCTACTGCACTAACGGGGTCAATTCTTTTGTATAGTTTGTTTAGATGAATTGTGTCCGATGAATGTGGAGACGGATTTAAAATGGCTGCTGTAATTTCCTATGTTGCAATTTTGGGCGGTGCATTTGCATTAGCAATGGGGCTTTTCCTTGGATTTAGAGCGCTAAAACTTATTTAAGCTAGGTGGCGTTTTCCGTTGATCGGTTTTACTTAATTGAATTAGATTTTCATCCAAGCGCGTTAGGACTCCTGACGTGCTTATTTTATTGGCTTGATTTATGAAATCATGAAATCTACTTTATCTCGGCTTAAACCACTGATACGTTGGGTTATTTTGGGTGCTAGTGTATTTTTTTTGGTAGGGATTTTAAGGCGAAACTGGCAGAGTGTTACTTCATTTCGCTTAGACGATGCCGGATGGGCGTGTTTGGCGATCGCCCTAGGAATCACATTATCGGCTCACATTTGCGCCGGCTGGGTCTGGAGCCAAACGCTCCGCCGCGATTTTCAACAATCAGTGGACAGCGGAGATCTGATGCAGGCATACCTTCAAACCAATATTGCAAAATACCTTCCCGGTAATATATGGCACTATTATGGTCGGATTAATGCGGCTACCGCTGCGGGTGCTTCTTTAGAAATTGCCACCGTGACGGTATTGCTAGAACCACTGCTGATGGCGGCGGCGGCTTTCCTGGTGGCACTGTTGACAAGCCAGACGGTTGTTTCCCGGTACGGCACTGTGGGTTTATGGCTGCAATGGCTAGGCTTATTCGGCGTGCTACTGGCAATCCATCCACGGGTTCTCAATCCGGTGATGGCATATTTGAGCAGCCTTAAGCAAAAAACGGCAAGTTTTCCAGAAAATACACCGTCCGTCAAACCTTCAGTCAAGCTATTGTGCTATCCAATTCTGCCTTTGGTCGGCGCATTAAGCTTTGTTTTATTAAGAGGTGGAGGGTTTCTAGTGACATTTTGGGCGATCGCGCCTTTTAACCGAGATCAAATTCTGCTTTTGCTGAGTGGATTTAGTTTGTCTTGGTTAGTTGGCTTGATTGTTCCCGGTGCGCCCGGTGGAATAGGAGTGTTTGAAGCAACCGCGATCGCATTATTGGGGCACGATTTTCCGTTGGGATTACTCTTAGGCAGTGTAGCCCTTTATCGATTAGTCAGTGTGGCATCCGAAGCAATGGGTGCAGGGCTTGCTTGGTTGGATCAACAAATTAGTCATTAATCAGGAAATCAATCAATCGTTTCGTCTTCTAGATTCAGTTCTTCGACAGCAAGCATTCCTGAAAGAGGCTCCAGCTTTTCAATGTGTTTCAATTGAGAAAAGATGCGATATGTATCTGGATCAAAAACATTTTCCTGAGTTTTAACTACTTCTGTTTTAACTGCTTCTTTATCCTTCATTTTAATTAAGTTGTATTGCACATTCTCGGCGTAAATTGCAAACGTGACATTAAAAATCTCTAAAAAACTGACGACCCATTCACAATCCGATTCGGAATATTCTTGATAGTGCTTGATTAATTCAGCAATTCGAGATTCCAAATGAGTTCTCGAATGCTTACAAATTAAAATAATTTTGAGAAAAACAATGACAAGTGTAACTGGATTGCCTTGAGAGAGTAGCTGAACGAAGAGTAAAGAAGGCTCAGCTTGATTGTCTGTCGTCAATATATCAATTATCCGGTTACAGGTTCTTAGAATGAGCGCAGTTGAAACAGTTTCATCATCATGCCTAGAATAAATATCTTCTAGTTTCCCACCTAATTTTTCTCTAATCGTCTGTGTAAAAATTTTATTTTCTACAGAAAATGTCAGATACTTTTGAAAGCTTTGTTTAAATTCTCTAAATGTCAATTGCTCGATTTGGCTGAGAAAAATGTTGGCTATATTAACATGACTAAACTGCCCCTTTCTTGCCACAATTGTTTTGATCAATCTCAGTGCCTCATCCCCAAGAGCCGTAGGGTTTTTGGGAGATTGATTGCCGTCTGTGGGTCGGGTTTGCGATCGCGCAATAAACATGGCTAAATCAAATTTGAACCGATCCTTCAACTGTTTAGAGAGCGCTCTTGCCGCTTCCCGTTGCTCAATCGGATTTTTGAGGTCGATATATTGTGGAACTAGCAAGTAGGAGGTGTAGCGAGAAGACCACGGTCCTTTGTTTTGATCTTCATAACGAGACGTAAAGAGTTGCAGTTCTTCAAAGTCTTTACTTGTTACAAATTCATTGATCCAAGATCTTAATCGCTTCAGGGTTGGGGAGGCAGTATGTCGATTAAAAGATGGATCACAAAAAAGTTGAATCAGTTCTCGAATTGGTTTGTAATTTCTACTTGCATCCCAGTTATTAATTAGGATGTAACAAGACCGTTTAAGCGTGTTTCTAAAATCCTCTTGATTATTAGAAAAAATAATGTCATAAACCGCTTGTATTGCCTCTGAACTGATAGAGTCAACATGATAGATAAATAGCCGCTTGAACTCCAGCAGCACTTCTTCAGGAGGCCACTTCTTGACAATCTCTAACAGAAAATCATAGATGGTTTCTTGAGATCGCTGAACGTTTACCCCCTGTCTTGATCGATAGGGTTGTTCATTCTTCTGGATGTCTTTTGGCTCCCCAATCGTCATAAACACTTAAAAATGCTTAAATGCATATTCTGTAGATATTCATTTCTTCAGCTATTAGCGTTTAATTTGTGCTAAAAACAACTTTTTTTGAAGCTGTTGCACATTAAAGGCTATCCACAAAGGCATTGGCTCACAACCAAGCATTAAGCTAATTATCTTTGGTATGCGAGGTACTTAGTTGGCAGTTCATCACAAGAAATTTGTCAACAGAGGTGAGTAATAAAGTTTAAGCAGGTGGTTAAGCTCATAAAAATAGTGAGCAAAATCTAAAATGACACTACTCAACTCTAGGAAGTAGCGTCACAGGTAGCTTAAAACGAAACACATACGCATGGTGCTTGGAGTATTGCCTCAGAACACACTGCGTTTAACTTTTAGTTGATTTTTCTGCCAATAATGGAAATAGTACCTGCGATGCACCCGTGCTAGAAAAATTGAACTTGAGGCTACACTTACTAGCCCTGACTTAGAGTCTCAGTCAACCCTATAAATTCAACTTGTCAGTAATCATACGCGAGGAAAGCCCAAATTGTCTCACCTCTTTAGGTTAGGCTAATTTCTTCGTTGCTTAAAAATTTTATCCGGAGAAGCAAGCATTATTGTTTTAACAGCTTCACCTTTAAAAACTATAAGCAAATGAACGCTCTCTTGGTAGTTGTTCCGCTAGGTTTTGAAGAATTATGCAGTTGCAATCAGTCAATTAATGGGGGCAGAGGGACTTGAACCCTCACGACCTTGCGGTCAACGGATTTTCATCCTCTTACAGTTTTCACTGCTGCTCAACCTATCGTTGATGAGTTTTGAGAATTGGACTCTCCCTTTACCCACGCTTTACCACAAAACCTGGTCGTAAAGGCGCTAGGGTAGCTCCCGTCGAGTCTCTGCACCTTCCGCAAGGACTTTAGATTTTAGAGTTTAGACTTTTGGATTAGTAGCAATCAAATGGATTAATAGCAATCAAAAATCTTATCTTTACAATCTGCAATCTTTTTGGCTTGGCTCAGGATTGCCATATTCCTAGAGAAAAAAGGTTTAGGCACTGAGGGTATTTATTTCTTCAGTACTTATTGCCTAATTAATCACTAAAAACGTAGGTTTCCCTGAGTTTGAGAGCCGTCACTTACTGAGTTTCTCCAGTAAGGCTCAGTTTTCTAAGTCCGTAGCGTCTACCATTCCGCCATGCCCCCATGGCTTTGGGATAGTCAAAAACTAACCCCGTACTATTTCACCATCAATTGAAGGGTTATGCAATGGTTAAAAAAAGTTTCTGTGAACTGACAAGTCAGCGCTTATGCGATCGCTCCCTTACTTTCCTCAGGTTTTTCAATGCGTGAATCGCTTGCCTTGCGGACTACAAAGGGTAGAATGGTGCCATTCTGAAAAAAGTTTACTTGCTCAAAAGTTTCACTTGTTTTCGGTCTGCATTTTTCTTTTTGGAAGCTACCACCCTTAAAACTATGGTTGTTGCATTTCTCTATTTGGCGATCGCTGGGGCTTTTTTAGTCGTGATTCCAGCGGCTCTGTATTTTTATCTGCAAGCCCGTTGGTATGTTGCAAGTTCCTTTGAACGGGCATTTATGTACTTTCTGGTGTTTTTCTTTTTTCCTGGATTGTTACTGCTCGCGCCATTTTTAAACTTTCGTCCCAAACGTCGTCTGGTTGAGGGCTAATGCGACGGATTGATGTTTTAGGCATTGGGCTGGGAGTCTGTGTGGCAACCGGGCTGATTTATTATGTATTCCAGGTCGCAGGTCTGGATGCGACGAATGCGGGCATTTGGACTCAGGTTTTGCTGTTTGGTGGGCTGGTGGGTTGGCTGGCAACTTATGTGTTGCGCGCTGTAACTGGTTCTATGACCTACCATCAGCAGCGGCGTGACTATGAAAATGCTGTTTTACAGAAGCGGCTAGATGAGCTTACTCCAGAGGAGTTGGCGACGCTGCAAGCCGAAATTGAGCAGGAGAAGAAATCTGCTTCCAAGCCGATTCAGTGAAAGAATGATGAATAATTGGCTTGATGGATGATTGGCTGAATTGAACATGAATTCTGTATCTGAATGCTTTGAGCATCTCCGGAGCCACGCCCGCTGCGCTCTGATTCCATTTGTGACGGCGGGTGACCCAAACTTAGAAGTGACCGCAAAAGCATTGGAGCGGTTAGATCAAAGTGGCGCAGACCTAATTGAGCTAGGTGTGCCTTACTCTGACCCGCTGGCGGATGGTCCTGTGATTCAGGCGGCGGCGACAAGAGCGCTTCAGCGAGGAACCAAATTTGAACAGGTGCTGGAGGTGGTGCAGCAGGTGAGTCCTCGGCTGCGATCGCCCATCATCTTATTCACCTACTACAATCCGATTTTGAACCGGGGCATTGAATCATTTTTGCAACAAATTGCTACGGCTGGCGTGAAAGGATTGGTGGTGCCCGATCTACCGCTAGAGGAAGCAGAGATTTTGCTGAAGCCTGCGATAGATCACGGGATTGAGTTGACGTTGCTGGTGGCTCCAACCACGCCAAAAGAGCGGTTAGTGGCGATCGCCCAGCAATCCCAAGGGTTTATCTACCTGGTCAGCACAACGGGAGTAACCGGAATGCGCGCCCAGATGGAATCTCGCGTCAAAGATATGATTCTAGAGCTACGCAGCGTCACAGATAAACCAATTGGTGTGGGGTTTGGCATTTCCCAACCGGAACATGCGCGGCAAGCGATGGAATGGGGCGCAGATGGAGTAATTGTGGGTAGCGCCTTTGTCAAACGGTTAGCCGATGCTTCCCCTGACAAGGGCTTACAGGATATTGCTGATTTTTGCCGCACGTTGAAAGCCGCGATCGCTCCCAATTAGTTTTTTTTAAGGTTTGATAATTTTGCACTTGAGCGGCAGAGATCGAACTGGATCTATTTTTCTCTGATAGGTTGACTTAAGTGTCACTGAAGCGGTAACTTCATACGGGTGAGTGCCCTGACACTGCATCCGTATGAATACTTATTCATCTTCCTAGATGATCATTTTCTTTGTATTGCAGTAAAGTATGTCTCATCCATTTTATTTCAAGAATTTTTCCGCCGACTTGATTTGAGATTCATTTTTCTCAATTCTCTACTGCAAGCTATTTAATTGCTGGTTCTGATTTCAAAACTCTTCTTCATTTCCTGTAGACATTTGTAATAAGGTTCAATTTTTCTGGATGACTACTCCAACATCACCGTTGGGGGCTAGAGGTTTGCGCGCGCTTTTTTTTGCAGTGTTTGCAGGCGGTCTAAGCTACCAAGGGTTTGCTGCTTACGCCCAAACTTTGATTCCCAACACTGCAACGGCAGGTTTTCAAAGTACGCCAGGAGGACCCACCCGCACGGTTCGTTCAAATACGGTGACGGTTCCTCTGCTCAGCGAACGGCTGGAAATTATTAAAGTTGCCGATCGCGGTGCGGCAGAACCGGGCGATTCTGTGTCTTATCGACTCCTCGTTAAAAACGCTGGTAGCAGCGCAGTCACCAATGTGGTTGTGACCGATACGCTGCCTTTGGGGTTCAAATTCTTGAATAATTCCGCTAAGGCTGCACTCAGCAACGCAGGTAGCCCAGAAACGCCCGTTGCGTTATCCAGCGTGACGACCAGCGGTCAAACGATTACGTTTACTTACCCGATCCTGCAACCTCAGCAGACTTTGATTATTGTCTATGCGGCGCTGCTCTCACCGGATTCGATCCGTGGCTCAGGGCGAAACTTAGTGGTCGCCGCCGCCAAAAATCCGGCGGGTGGAGAAGTGCGAAGCAACACGGCTAGCGCTCTACTGCGAATCCGTCCGGGCATTTTATCGGATTGTGGCACGGTTGTAGGTCGTGTATTTACCGATAAGAACTTTGATGGAGAGCAGCAGTCTGGAGAGCCGGGAATCCCCAATGCAGTCATTTTTATGGATGACGGCAACCGCGTCACAACGGATTCTAATGGGTTGTTTTCTCTACCGTTTGCGATCGCGGGTTATCGCTCAGGAACATTGGATTTGACCAGTCTACCGGGATATACGCTGGCTCCCAACCTGTATCGGATTGAAGCGAACAGCCCATCCCGGCTTGTTAAGTTATCGCCGGGAGGCATGGTGCGAATGAACTTTGCGGTAACGCCAACCTTTAGGGAGGGGCAGCGATAATGCGAATTTACTCAATTGCCTTGCTCGGTCTAAATCTTTTAACCACCTTGGGGTCGCTGGGAGTTGTGGCAGTCCATGCCGCTGAGCCAGCGAGTCAGTCTGCACCGGATGCGATCGCAAAGATGCAGCCATTGGAATCGGTTCAGCCTGAAGCAGCAAAACTTTTACCCGTTAGAGCCGCCGATCCTGAGCCGCCGACCTCAGCGGCACCGTTAAAATCGCCTGAGGTCAAGCAATCTCAAACTCCAGCGATCGCTCAGACTCCATCGCCGATTCAAATTCTCAGCCCAACGAATCTGGTCAGTGGCGCGAAGTTTACTGACCTGGTGGTGCAGTATCCGGCTGGAACCAAGGTTCAAATCACGGTCAACCAGCAGCCGCTTGATCCAGCCACTCCAAGCCAAACCCAGGAAAATTCGTCAACCAATCAGGTGACTCAGATCTGGTATCGCGTACCGCTGATATCAGGAGAAAACATCGTAATCGCGCAGACAGCAGGCTCCGCGCCCGTCAGCATCACCATTACCGTCAAGGAAACCTCTGCCAAGATTGAGTTTCTGCCGACACAGCAGTCGAGAATTCCGGCAGATGGGCGATCGGTGTTGCCCGTTGAAGGGCGCATCCTGGATGAAGCGGGGCAACTGATTACCCAAAATGCCGTAGTCACCCTCACTGCCGCTAGCGGCAAATTTGTCGGAGCAGATTATGACAAAGACCGCGCTGGCTTTCAGGTATTGGCGCGGGATGGCGTGTTTCGAGCAAGACTACAGTCAGGTCTAGAAGCGCAGACCGTGAGGATTCGAGCAGCCGTCGATCGCCATGAACTGGTAACGCGATCGGAAGCGAAGAAACCCGTTGTGCCGTTTCCAGATCTCAACAAACCTCCCTATCTGCTAGCTCCTAATCCATCAGACAAAACGCTAGAAGCCTATACCCAAGCAGAATTTATTACCAATCTGCGCCCATTTATTTTGTCTGGTGCAGTCAATCTGCGGTTAGGGCAAGGAGGGCTAGACTACTTTGGCAGTTTTGAAGATTATCTCCGTCCTAGCCTATTAGATGATGGGTACCGGGTTGATTTCAGCACGGCAGCTTTTGCTCAAGGTCGAATTGGCGAGTGGCTATTTACCGGAGCCTTCAACAATCAGCGTGCCTTAAATAAAGACTGCTCTGGAGCAACGCGGCTGTTTCGAGAGCCGCAGTTTTGTGATCAGGTTTATCCCGTTTATGGCGATAGTTCCACTGTTGATTACCTCACGCCTTCGATCGACAGCGTGTACTTCAAGCTAGAGCGCACGTCGCCCACGATCGGTGCAGGGTCAGATTTTGCCATGTGGGGTGACTACACCACCTCAGAGTTTGCCAGAGCCTCGCAGTTTTACACCGCCACTACGCGACAACTGCACGGGTTTAAGCTCAACTACAACCTGGGCGATTTGCAACTGACGGGCATGTATGCCAACAATGTCAGCGGATTTCAGCGAGATGCGATCGCCCCCAACGGCACCAGCGGCTACTACTATTTATCACGCCGCTTGCTGACGAGAGGCAGCGAAAACATCTTCCTGGAAACAGAAGAATTCAACCGTCCTGGAACCGTGGTTGAGCGCAAGCCGCTGTTTCGCGGCACGGATTACGACATTGATTACGATCGCGGCGCAATTATCTTTCGGCGTGTCGTCAACGCTCTAGAATTTGATCCTTTCGGTCGCACCTTGGTTCGCCGGATTGTTGCCACCTACCAGTTTGAAGACCTGAAGGATGGCGGCAAACTCTACGCCGGACGCGCCCAGTACAACTTTTCGCGCGAATTGGGCAAAGAAATTTGGGCAGGGGTCACCTACCTCCAAGAAAATCAGGGCGATCAGCGGTTCCAGCTTTATGGCGGCGATATATTAGTCTCCTTAGGCAAAGATGCCCAACTGACTGGAGAAGTGGCGCGGTCTGATTTCGACTCAATTTTTCGAGGTGATATTGGCGGCTATGCCTATCGATTTGAGCTGTTAGGCACCCTAACTCCTGGAGTGGTGGGTAAGACCTTCTACCGCTCGGTTGAATCCGGTTTTGTCAACAATGCCTCCGCCAGCTTCACCCCAGGACAAACTCGCTATGGAGCCGAAATTGCCGCCAAAGTTACCCCAACCACGCAAGCAACGGTGCAGTTTGATCGAGAAGTTAACTTTGGCATTGCGCCTGCGGTGCGAGGGATTACTGCAATTACACGGGCAGGCTTTGGAGATTTGTTTAACCCCACCACTGAGCCAATTCCGGGCAGTCGGGTGGATAACAGCCAGAGTACGTTTCGGGCGGGAGTGCTGCAAAAGCTGGGACCGATTGAGCTAGGGCTGGATTTCGTCCGGCGATCGCGTCAAGACCGGGTTTTTCCTCAGTTGCTTGAAGCCGATACCAATCAATTTATCTCTCGGCTCAACTATCCCATCCTCAAAGCCCTCACCTTCCGGGTGCAAGATGAGCGCAACTTGGGCAGCAGTCCCGATCCGCTCTATCCCAACCGCACCACAATTGGCTTAGATTGGGCAGCCGATAAGGATGTCACCGTTCGTTTGGCGCAGCAATTTATTGGCAGCACCGCTCAACTAAGAGACAACTCCTTCACCAGCCTGGATATTTTGTCGGACAAACGCCTGTCCGACGACACCACCTTTACTAACCGCTACTCCTTAATCAATGGAATTAATGGTTGGTCGAGCCAAGCGGCAATGGGGATGAGTCATCGCATTTTAATCGCCCCTGGTTTACGGGCAAGCTTGGGCTTAGAGCGAATTTCAGGTGATGTCGTTCCCTATGCTGCCGCTGGACAGCAGTTTCTCCAACCGATCGCGGCAGGGCAAAGCGCTTCTTCTTTAGGGCTTTCTGCCTACACTAGCTATAACGTTGGGCTGGATTATACCGACAATCCCAACTTCAAAGCCAACGGTCGGTTTGAATATCGCGATGGGGAAGGCAGCAATGACACGATGGTGATTTCGGCGGGGGCAGCCGGAAAGCTATCGCCTGCGTTTACGATGCTAGGACGCTACCAGCAGGGTAATTTTGCCAACCAATTGCTGACGGATTCTGGCTTGGCAGATACCGTTAACCTGAAGCTGGGCATGGCATACCGCAATCCTAGCGATGATAAATTCAACGCGCTGCTGCGCTATGAATATCGTCAAAACCCGTCTCTTACGCCCGATACGATTTTGTTTGGTGCGGGCACTGGGTCTAATGTGCATCTGGTGGCGTTGGAAACGATTTATGCACCCAATTGGCGCTGGGAGTTTTACGGCAAGTTTGCCCTGCGAAGCACCAAGTCTTTTCTGGCGAGAGATTTGCTGGGCACTAATTCTATTACCCTGGGGCAACTCCGGGCGGCGTATCGTCTGGGCTACCGGGTCGATGTGGCGGGTGAAGTCCGCTGGATTAGCCAGTCGGTCATCGGTTTTGATGAAGTGGGACTGGCGGTGGAAGCAGGCTATTACCTCAACCCCAATCTGCGGGTGGCGCTGGGCTACAACTTTGGTCAGGCAAACGATCGCGACCTCAGCCGCAATAAGGATGGCGTGTACGTCACCCTCAGCCTGAAGCTAGATCAACTGCTGAGTGGGTTTGGCGTGACCCTGCCCGGTCGCAAAGTGGCACCGCCGCAACAGCAGGAATCTCTGGTGAAGCCGATCGCAAACCAGCCGAATCCGGCTTCCCCATCGTCCAGTTTGCCATCGTCCAGTTTGCCATCATCCAATTCGGTTCAACCCCCTATGGCATCTCAAACTGCTGAGGAGGTGGCGCAATGACAATAAGAGGAGTGAATTATTTGCACAGCAGCACTCAGCCACGAGTATCTCGCTTTGTGGCTTGGCAAAATTTTCTGAGAGATTGGGCAAAATGTCCTATCCGACCGGGCATCTATGCAATGGCATCTTTTCTAGCGATCGCGGCAGCAACCCCAGCACTCGCACAATCTGACCGCCTAGTGCGGGTAGTGGTAAATAGCGCCAAAGACGGAATTCAGCCGGACTCCGAACTAACGCTACGGGAAGCGATTTTGCTTGTGAATGGCACCTTACCTGCTGACAAGCTCAGCGATGCTGAAAAAATGCAGGTTAGCCCTAGCACCGAGCGATCGCGGATTGAATTCAATCTAACGGGTGACACGACCATTCGGCTGACTGAAGAATTGCCGCCCCTCGCTACGGGACTGATGATTGACGGTACGACTCAGCCCGGATACAAGGGCGATCGCTCGGTGATTACCGAACTGGCATTACCCGCACCGATCGTCGCGATCACTCCCGCCGAGGGCATGTTCATTTTTCGCGGCTTGACCGTGGCAGCCGACGACGTAACCATTCGGGGCTTAAGCCTGTATGGGTTCACTTCTAATCACGAAGAACCCTCCCTCAACACGCCTAACACACCTACAACGCCGCCAGCCGACATTTTTATTGCCCATCGCCTGCCACCTGCCGATATTCGCAAGCAGCGGATTCCTGCAAACTTTGCCCCCTTTTATCCCGATGATTTGCCGCCCAAAGGCACCATTATCGAAAATAATTGGCTGGGTATTCCGCCGTCTGCCGATGGTTTAGGGCGCACTGCGGGTGTTCGCTCTGCCTTTGGGGTGTCAGTTTTCAACGGCACAGGCACGATCATTCGGCGTAACTGGATTGCCGATCACGACGGCAGCGCCGTGATTACCTCAGTGAGAGCAACGGATTTGCGAGTCACCGAAAACGCGATTTTGGCGAATGGCTTAGCGGGAATGCCCGACGCAATTCGGCTAGAAGGGAACGTGGATAAGGCTCAGATTACGGGCAACGTGATTTGTGGCAACGATGGCAGCGGGGTGTATTTGTTTAAGCCCGATGGCGCGGTGCAAATTCGCGACAACCAAATCACCTACAATGGTCGCCGCCTGCGACGGGCTGCGGTGTACCTGATGGGCAACAATCACCAGGTAATCAACAACCAAGTCAGCTACCAAACGGGACCTGGAGTAGTCGTGGCGGCGGTGCCTCACAGCGAACGAGCAGTGATCACCGGAAATCGCTTTGTTGGCTTAGAAGGGCTGAGCATCGACCTGATTACCCAGCAAAACACCAACGTGCTGGATTATCAGGTGGGAGATGGCTTGAATCCACCGCGCAATAATTTCTTCCGCCGCTTGGAAACAGGAAATGCCGCGATCGCGTCTCCCCAGTTCATCACCCGCAACTTCATCGCTCTTGCCAGTGCCGATGGATCGGTTCAGACCGCGCTGATCCAAGTTAATGGTAAAGCCGATCCTGGCTCCGAGATTGAAATTTATCGGGTAACCAGCGCTGGCGGCGAAACTTCCTTAACCGAGCCGATCGCCAAAGTCACAACCGACAGCAATGGTGAATTTATTGCGGCTCTCAGTGGCTTGAAACTGGGTGAACAGATTAGCGCGATCGCCACCGATCCGCGCTATGGCACCTCCGAGCCTGCGGCTGCCGCTCAAATCCAGGCGATCGCCGCCAGCAGCACAGACTCCCCTCTTCCGGTTTCACCGTCCTCTGCACCAAGCTGTGTTACCGTTTCACCGCCACCGCCGGAACCACCGCCTGTGGTGCCCACACCGATCGTGCTGAAGGTGCCCCGCAACATTCACTTTGCCCTCGATAAAGACTTTATCAGCCCTACCACCGCCAGAGTTCTGGATCGGATTGCCCAAGTGCTGCAAGAAAATCCGATGGTGCTGGTCAGCATTGTGGGGCACACCGACCCCCGCGCCACCGATGCCTACAATCTGGATTTAGGCGCACGCCGTGCCAAAAATACCCGCAACTACTTACTCAAAAAAGGCATTGCGGCAGAACGGATGACCATCCGCTCTGCGGGAGAACGCCAACCCGCAACCCCTGGCAGAAACAAGCTGGATTTTGCCCGCGATCGCCGCGCCGAATTCCTTTACAAAGACGTTCGCGACATCGAAATCATCATTCAGGAAGATGACCTGCAAATCGAACGCTGATGATAGTCTGACTGCTGCACCCGCACTATCTGCGCCCTTAACCGACCACCAACCCCCCGACTAATCGCCCACCTATGAGGAGAATTGATGAAACGCCCCTTGAGGCTCCTGGCAAGCCTAGCTTCCCTTAGCACCCTGCTGGGTTCCCAGACCCTCTTTTTACCCGAACCCGTTCGCAGCCAAACCTTTGTTGGCAATGTCTGTCCCCCCGGCACCACTCGTCGAGGCACCAACATCGTTCGCAACGGCAACTTCGTAACCCCTCCGGGCGTTACAGGTGCTCTGACAGGGGGTGTAGGTGGCGCACCCTTAAACAACAACGCGCAATTTAGCAGCGATCTTCCCTATGTCGGGGATGGCGTTTATCCGATAGACATCCCACCGCTTCCACTACCTCCTTTTACAGGTGGGTTGTCCATCCAAACAGGTTCCATTAACTTTGCAGGTGGAGTTGTGATTGGTCAGCCATTTCCAGGTGATTCACTCAATGGCGTTCCTCCTTCTCAAACCTATCTTTATTCCAATCCGAACTCAACCACGACAGGAGATCCTCCCTTTAGCAGTCCAGTTGTTTGGCGGCAGGAAGTATCGGGATTAGCTCCTAACACGACCTACAACTTCTTCGCGTATTTCTACGATCTTTTGAACTTCACTGTGCCGGGTCCACCTGGGGTTGTAACACCTCAGATTCGCCTACGGCTCAGTCCAAACGTGACTAATGACCCTGGTACATCTATCGCCGTAGCACCGACTGTTGCTGATCGACAACGATGGATACCAATTCAGTACACATTCACTACAAGTCCATCGCAAACTGTTGCAGTTCTAGAGTTGCAAGATACCGCTAACAATATTAATGGGGATGACTTTGGAGTAACGGCGATTGGGTTGCAAGAGTGCGCTCCCAACATTGGCGTGGCAAAAAGCGCAGGCACCCCGATCGATAATGGGAATGGCACCTTCACCATTCCCTACACGGTTCGCGTCCGCAACCTAGCTCCGGTTCCTCTTCCCTCTCAGCCTCAAATTACTTACGACCTGAGGAATGTGCAGTTGACCGATCCGCTCACTGATTTGGCGGCAAAAGCGACCATCAACTCGATTGCAAATATTCAAAGCCCCACCCTAGCAGTCAATGCAGGCTACAGCGGTCCTGGCAATCCCAACTTACTGTTAGGCACAGATACACTAACGCCTCAAACAACAGCGGTAGTCACTTTTAATGTGATCTTGACTCCAGGCAGTGGTCCCGAAGGGTTTGGACCTTTCAACAACACGGTGCGAACTACCGCTACCACTCAGGGTGGTTCATCGGTTTCCGACGATTCCAACGATGGGGTGAATCCCGATCCGAGTGGGGCGGGTACGGGCACTGGCAGCGTTCCAACGGTCGTGCGTCTAACTGGTCAAAGTGGACAAGCCAATCTGCTTTTGGTCAAGCGAATCACGAACGTGACTCGCAATGGTGCCACTTTGGGTGGAGTGAATTTTGGCGGCTTTGTGGATGATCCAGGCGCAACCGAAGACAACAATTCCGGCTGGACGCAGCTACAGCCGACGGCGGCTCCGGTAGGAATTATTGCGCTAGATATTAACAATCCGGTATCACCGGGCGACGAGGTGGAGTATACCGTTTATTTTCTCTCTAATGGGGCGGTTTCTGCCTTAGCAACCAATGTGTGCGACTTAATTCCAGCGGGCACAACGCTGGTTTCGGGCAGTTCTCAGATTCGGACTAATAATACGCCTGCCGTATCGGGTGGAACGGTATTCACGCCCCTAGCACCGTTACCCCCGAATAATTCTTGCTCTAATCAATCTAATCCTAACGGAGCGGTCATTTTCAACTTAAGCGATCTGCCGAATACGCCAGCGGGCAATGTCGGCTTTACCCGCTTCCGAGTCAGGATTAATTAGCGTCACAAGGTCTTGAAACTTGGGATCTAAAACCTGACATTTGAAACCTAGCACCTGATACACTACTGGATTCCGAATCTAAGTTCTTGCTCTCGCGATCGCATCCAGCCGACGTTAGAGCTTCTGCTTTTGGAGGTGTTTAGGCAATTAGCATTTTGGTCAATGGTTTCAATAACCGCAAAATGCAGTCTCTTTAGCCTGACAGGGCGCATCTACGACCGAAGCCGCTCATGTTTTGCTGAAGGGTGAGAAAAAAGATGGTTTCCGCTATTCAAGCGATCGCAGCTAGGGCGATCGTGCTGTCTACCATAGCCAATGGCTTTCTAGTGCCACTGGTTTTTCTGCTGTCTGCCCAACCGATTCGCGCCCAAGTGTTTGAAGGAACGAGGGGATGTCCGATTGGCACTCAAGAAGGAGGGCGAAATTTTGTGCGGAATGGCACCTTCAGCCGAAATGCGGGTACGGGCGACGGAGTTGCCACCGCCCCTGCTGCTGTGCCGGGCACCCTTGAGTTTTCCAGCGACTTGCCCTATCGCGGAGACAGCCTTTATCCTGACGATCCAATTGGCGGATTGTCTATCCAGGGAGAACCTTACCCTATTTCCTATGCGGGTGGCGTGGTTAGGGCAGATCCATTTCCGGGTGATCCGATCAATCGAGTGCTGTCCTCTAATACGTTTCTTTACTCCAACCCGTCTCAAGATCTGGCAGGCGGATCTGCCTTTCCCAGTCCGCTGATTTGGCAGCAAGTAGTCAACGGATTGGTGCCAAATGTTGCCTATAACTTCAGCGCCTACTTCTATAATTTGCTCAGCGTGGGCACAGCGGGCAGTCCACCGGTGATTCGATATTTGGCAGGTCCACCGGGGGGAGCTGATGCCGCGTTTGTGCCGAACTTGGCGGGCATCACGGTTGACATTCCTCAACAATGGACGCGGGTGCAAGGGCTATTTAGAACCACACCGGGTCAAGCGGCTTTAGAACTGCGAGTTGAGGACGAAGCCAACACCATCATTGGAGACGATTTTGGTTTTACGGCAGCCGCACTGCGAGAATGTGTGCCCAATTTAGGGGTAGCAAAACAGGCTGGAACTCCTCAGGAAAACCCAGACGGCACTTTCACTGTTCTTTACACGGTCGTAGTGCAAAATTTTGCTCCAGCGACCGCATCGAACCAATATGCCATCCGTAATCTCCAGCTTCAAGATAATTTGGCGATCGCATTTGCAGGTGCGACAGTGAATGGGATCAGAAATTTGCAAAGCTCAACACTCACCGTTAATCCAGGGTTTAATGGCACAACCGATCTAAACGTGTTGGCAGGCACAGATACTTTGGCGGGAGAAACCAGCGCCACGGTCAGCTTTGAGGTGATGATCACACCGGGCAGCGGAGCAGATAATTTAGGACCGTTTCAAAATACCGCGATCGCCACGGGGCTAAGTCCTGGTGGGGAACCGATCAGCGATCGCTCCACTGATGGCAGCAACCCTGATCCAAACGGCGATCGCAACCCCAGCGGCACCGGAGAAGATAGTCCTACCTCAGTATCTCTACTACCTGCCCGGTTGCGTTTGGCAAAACGGATCACTAACGTGTCGCGGAGTGGTGTATCCCGCAGTGATGTAAATTTTGGGGCACTCGTCGTCACCAACTCAGACGACACAGCACCGGGCTGGAGTCAATTAGTTCCCCAGGGCGCACCCGTTGGGGTAGTGAGCTTGAATAACAGCACCCCGCTTCAACCGGGCGACGAAGTGGAATATACGATTTATTTCTTGTCGGATGGGCGCACGGGTGTCAATGCAGTCACTCTATGCGACCAAATTCCACTCGGTACTCGCTTCATCTTTGGCAGCAACCGGGTGCGTGTTGGCAGTCAACCCCTGGCAATCGCGGGAGAATTTTTTACTCCCCTCGCTCCTCTGCCTGCCAACAATCCCTGTAGTAACCAGACCAACTCCAACGGCTCCCTGATTTTTTCTCTAGGGGATTTGCCCAATCTCCCGGCTAATAACGTGGGATACGCTCAGTTTCGGGTCAGGATCGAGTAAAAACAGCAGGGGCTATGACGGGTGATGGAGCATAAACCAGCTAAACTGGCATCAAAAAATGCGGCAGTGCCTTATCGCTATGTGCTGTTCTACAAGCCTTACAACGTTCTCTGCCAGTTCACCGATGCAGAGGGCGATCGCCCTACCCTTAAGCCCTACATCCCCATTCCCGATATTTATGCCGTGGGTCGGCTCGACTACGACAGTGAAGGGTTACTCTTGCTTACCAATCATGGACAGCTTCAGCATCGCCTGAGTGATCCAAAGTTTTGGCATCCCCGCACTTATTGGGTGCAGGTAGAGCGGGTGCCCGATGAAGCTGACCTTGAGCGCCTTCGACAAGGCATTGCCCTTCAGGATTACCAGACTCGCCCCGCCGCGATCGCACTATTGCCCAATGAACCGCCCTTGCCCCTTCGTGATCCGCCGATTCGCTTCCGCAAAAGCATTCCCACCGCTTGGTTAGAAATGACCTTAACCGAAGGACGGAATCGTCAAGTCCGGCGAATGACTGCTGCGATTGGCTTTCCAACACTGCGGCTGGTGCGGGTCGCGATCGCTGACCTCAGCGTAATAGGATTAGAGCCAGGACAGTGGCGTGAATTAAACTGCGCCGAAGTTACCGCACTGAAGAAATTATGTCGGATCAGTGAAGTTTAAAGATGTTTTGTAGAAAATCCCTGAAATGACCAGAATGCACGAGTATCTGTTAAGAGTAAAGATGAAACACCCTGTCACTTAGAGGAGCGATCGCCCCTTGCAATCTGTTCCAAAAGCTTCATAATCTGCAAATAATCTGTAAGTCAGAGATTTATTTGGCGAATCCTGTTTAAATAGATTAAACTCTCGTTTTCAGGTTTATCTGTTGAGGAAGTGCCTCAAAATTTTCCGACCCTGAACACTAGACAAGCGATTGCAGTTTGTTGAGGAAAGGTAAAAGTTCTCCTCGAACGTATTTTTGAGGAAAAGAGGAAAAGGCACTATTGAAATCGTTCCTGTGTGTGACATTAATTATTTGATCTGCCGGGAATTGAGGAAAAGTTCATCATGCTGGTTTGTCCCCATTGTCAGTTTGAAAATCCCACAGCAAACAAGTTTTGCCAAAAGTGTGGAACTTCTCTAGTGCAAAACACTTGCCCTGAGTGCAGCAGTCTTGTGCCGTTCGACCAAATGAATTGCCAAGTCTGTGATGCGATCGCTGGGGTTACGTGGTGGGCAATTTTATCGGCTCACTATCCTGCTATCGAACCAGCTTCAACGGATAATGTAACTTTGGCAACGGGCAGCAATGGATACTTAGATCTCCAGCAACGCTACAAGCTAATCGATGCGCTTCCGGCAACCGATGACTTAGGAGAACGCCAACTGCAAGTGCTAGATTGCCAACCGTTTCAGTTGTCTTTGTTAGAAGCGCTGGTGCTGCAACAAGACTCAAACGAAGCACCGCAGAACCCAGCTTTAGAATTTACCGCTCCAGGGGCACAAGGCTGGACAGACTCAATGAATGCACTGGCTATCCCAGAAGTTGCCCAGCCCTATGTTGCCCTCAATCGCGATCTTTATCCAGTCCTGCCCGCGATTCACAACGCCTGGAAATGGAACGATCAAGATGTATTGCTGTTAGAAGACCGCTCTCACTTTCCGCTTTTAATGGAGGTGTGGTGTGATCAAGAGCGATTTCCGCCGCTGCTGCAAGTGCTGCAATGGCTTTATGAAATGACGGAACTGTGGCAGGCGTTAGAACCCTGGCAGTGCCAGCAGAGTGTTTTAATTTCCAGCAACCTCCGAGCCGATGCCGAGGATGATACGCTGCTGCTGCAACGGCTTTATGCTAACCCACCTGGGCAACTGCTAACACTCCACCATTTAGGTAAGCAGTGGCAGGCAATGTTTGCAGAATCTCAGCGGACTCAGCTAGAACCTGTTTCTCAATTTTTAGCGGATGTGGAAGATGGCACTTTGAAAACGGTGAAGGCAGTACGATCGCGGATTGAAGCGATCGCCGACTCCTTACAGCCCGACACCTCACCGCCAACCCAGCCGCTAGAGCCATTGATTCACCCTGTAGCAGCCGCCCCAAATCTTGACAATCTCAATGGAACAATCGACCGGCAAAGTGACGCTCCAACCGATGGTATGGCAGTCACCCTTCCTCCCGAAGCTGATGACGACGACGATTCACTAGATAACGACGATATGCCAACCATCGTCCTCCCCATGCAGCTTTTCAATTTAGAAGAAGTGGGACGCACCGATGTGGGGCGACAACGAGATCACAACGAAGACTACTTTGGACTCGACATTCAAGTGAGCAAGCTAGAAAGCCCATCCGGCAAAACAATCCATGCCCGCAATCTTTACATTCTGTGTGATGGCATGGGTGGTCATGCCAGCGGTGAAGTTGCCAGTGCCCTCGCGGTAGACACAATTCGCAGCTATTTCAAAGAGAAATGGCAAGCATCTCCTTTTCCTAGCGCTGGCATTAATGATTTGCCCAATGTTGCCATGATGACGGAAGCCGTTCTGGCTGCCAACAAAGCGATCTATGATGTGAACCAGGAAAACGCTCGCTCTGGCAGTGGACGCATGGGGACAACTCTGGTGATAGTGCTGATTCAAGATACAGAAGTGGCAGTTGCCCATGTGGGAGATAGCCGACTTTATCGCTACACCCGCAAACGTGGCTTGGAGCAGATAACTGTAGACCATGAAGTGGGTCAGCGAGAAATTCAACGAGGCATCGATCCTGATGTTGCCTACAGTCGCCCAGATGCCTACCAGTTAACTCAGGCACTTGGACCACGGGATGAACCCTTTGTTAAACCGGATATCCAGTTTTTTGAAATCAATGAAGATATGATCTTGCTGCTCTGTTCCGATGGATTATCTGATAATGATCTGCTGGAAAATCATTGGGAGACCCACGTGCAGCCGCTACTAAGTTCTCAAACTAACCTGGATAAGGGCGTGGGGGAACTGATTGAACTGGCGAATAGCTACAATGGTCATGACAATATCTCCGCGATCGCCATTCGCGCAAAAGTGCGCCCCAGTTTAGAACATCTGCGATAAGCTAGCTTTCCAATTCACGGTGTCTTACCTCAATTCATGGCAGCCAGTCCGCTAAGGGTTGTTTTAACTCTATTGCATCCTCAAAATCGCACTCCTCTGCGGCAATGGCAGTTTGACCATGAAACGATCATTCGGATTGGGCGCGCACCCAATAACCAGGTGGTGTTGGGTGAGGCGGTCGTCTCACGGCAGCACTTGGAGCTTCGCCGAGTCGAGGCTCAATCAGGATCAGCTCCAGCAGTGGCGAGTTGGCAGTTAATCAACCACAGCAACAACGGCACGTTCATTAATGGAGAAGCGATCGCCGAAAAACTGCTGATCAACGATACGCTGATTCAGCTTGCCCAAAATGGACCCATTCTCCGGTTCCAAATGGCGCTGATTCCAACCTCACCTATTGCAACTCAGCCACTTCAATCTACTGAGCCTGCGATTCGTGAAATCATTCCTAAGAGCATTGCGGATTCATTCACGCCTTCACCCACTGGCGGGCAGTCTGCACCAACTCGCTGCACCCACACAGGCAATCCTTCTGATAATTTGTTTTGTATTCACTGCGGGCAGCCGATTCGAGTAGACAAAACCGTCCGCCAGTATCAAGTTTTGCGGGTTTTGGGTCGAGGCGGCATGGGCACTACTTATTTAGTCTGGAACCCAACTGGCTTATCAAAATTGAGCGGGATGCCGGATGGAAAGCTACAAGTGCTAAAGGAAATGAATGCCGATGTAGCGCGGATTCCTAAAGCGCAAGAACTGTTTGAGCGAGAAGCCAATACGCTAAAAACGCTGAGTCATCCCGGCATTCCTCGCTATTACGATTTTTTTGTTGAAGCGGACAAAAAATATCTGGTGATGGAATTGATTCACGGGCAAGATTTAGAGAGGCGCGTTCGCCAACAAGGAGCGGTTTCGCCCCAGGAAGCGATCGCCTGGATGGTGCAGGTTTGCGAAGTGTTGACCTATCTGCACACTCGCCCAACGCCGATAATTCACCGGGATATTAAACCCGGCAATCTGCTAGTTCGCAATCTGGATAACCAAATTGTTGTGCTAGATTTCGGTGCCGTGAAAGCACTGGCGATCGCGCCGGGTACTCGAATTGGCGCAGAAGGCTATAGCGCCCCAGAACAAGTGCAGGGGCGACCGGTGCCTCAGTCGGATCTATATGCGATCGCTCCAACGCTTGTGTTTTTGCTGACCAGCATTAGTCCACAGCGATTTTACAAAAAACAGGGAAGAGCAATGCGGTTGCAGCTAGAGGGCGAGGCGCGAATTCCCGAAAATTTGAAGGCGGTGATCGAACAGGTGACAGCATTGGATGTGAGCGATCGCTATCAAACTGCCCAAGAACTGAGTCAGGCACTCAAAGCTTGTCTATAAATTTATAAGCTTAAATTTATAAGCTTAAGCGGCTACTCTTCGTCATCCCACAGTTCCACCAGCATTAATTCGCTGACTGGATCTTGCATTGTAAATTCGTAGTCGAGCAGTTCTTGCTTTAAGAACGCCCAATCATTGCCATAAAGTAATGCAATTTTCCAAATGCTGTCGGATGGTTTGAGCAAGTTACGTTCAACCAGCGATCGCACCTGACGCTGCAACTTAGCCAGCGGGTGAATAACCTGCTGATTCATATCATCTGTAATCATGGATTAATGGTGTGAATTTCTAACAATAAGCTTCCTAAAAGCTGCTCCGAAAATTTATTGAATGGGCTGCAAAGTTACAGATTTCAAAGTCTTTCAGTCAGCCTTAGCTACTTTTGGACATCGTTCCTTGACAAACCAGATGTCCTCGTAGCTCTATGGAAGCATCGATTTCAGCTATTGATATTAGCACACCCCAATGTTAGCGCAAGCGTTTTTGAAAAATGCCCTTCTCAGGAGAGAGATAACCGCCATTGGGGCGTTACGGGTAGAAAAAGTTAGTGAGTATAAAGTGCAAATGTGAACTGCGAGTAGGAAGTGTGGCGTGTTCTCAAGATGAGTACCAAATAGATTCAATCTGGTGAGCGATCGCGCTGTGTACAGTGGAGTTCGCGATCGCCCGATCTTGTAGTGTTTCAGCTTCATTCAACAGCACTGTCACGTGTCCTAACTTGCGCCCCAGACGAGATTCTGTTTTGCCATACCAGTGGATGTGCGCTTGGGGAATGGCTGACAGCGCTTGTCGCTTCGTCGCATAATCGCTCTCAGATTGCTCATAGCCCAACAAATTCACCATTACAGCTCCGGCTGTAGTCATGGTGGCATCGCCCAACGGCAATCCACAAATCGCTCTCAACTGCTGCTCAAACTGAGACGTGGCGCAGGCATCTAGGGTGTAGTGTCCAGAATTATGGGTGCGGGGTGCAATTTCGTTGATCAATACCGCACCGTCTTTTGTTAGGAAAAACTCAATGCCAAAAATGCCGACTACTTGCAGGTGAGTCAGCAAGGTGCGAACAATTGTTTCAATCAACGTCGCAATTTTTGGATTGATTTTGGCGGGCGCAATCACCCGACGACAGACTTGGTTTTCTTGCTGCGTTTCCACAATCGGGTAGATGACAATGTCTCCGTTCAGCGATCGCGCTGCCATCACAGCAAGTTCGCGCTCAAAAGGAATAAATTTTTCTAGCAGCACGGGCACCGATGCCAACTGAGCCAGCGTCGCTTCTAATTCGGCGGCACTGTGAACCACGAAAGTGCCCTGCCCATCGTAGCCGTGCCGCCGGGTTTTGAGTACCACTGGAAAAGCAGGCGGAAACGAGTCTGCATAGGGCAGTAGCTCTTTTAGGGTAAAGGCAGGCGTGGGCAAGCCTAGGCTTTCCATCAACGTTCGCTGATCGTATTTGTCGAGCAACGGGCGCAGAGCATCCAGGCTAGGACGAAAACAGGTGCCCTGCTGGGCAAGATGCGCCAATGCTTCCAGATCAACAAACTCATTTTCAAAAGTGATCACATCGCACTGAGCGGCAAGCTGAGCGGTGGCGATCGCGTCATCCACAGGCGCAAGAATGGTTTGGGCGGCGATCGCCACTGCCGGATCGGTATTACTCGGCGTTTGCACCCAGAGTTCAACCCCCAGTTTCTCAGCGGCTTCTGCCATCATCCAGGCAAGTTGCCCGCCACCAATTACTCCCACTCGTTGCACCAAGTTTCGCGAAGATGCCGCAGAATCTGGGAAAACCATTAGTACTGACCTATCTCTGGATCATAAAAGAACATGCTTAGGAATGAAAATTAAACAAGTTCGAGATTTGGTAGGGGCGTAGTATACCCTGCGGGAAGCAAGCTACGGGCAAAAATCTTTGCAACTCAAGCATAACCATCTACCGAATGCTACGCCCGTACAGCCGAAATGTTCGATATTATTAAATCCATAATCCTTAGGAAAGACAACCGAGAGACTCCCGCGTGGAGATTCCAGTTTTAGAGTTTACACCGTCAGCCGTTTTGCACAACTGCCGAATTTGGGCACCATCCAGAATGGCATCGGTAAAATCTGCCCCGGTAATCTTTGGATGATCAAAGGTAGTGCGAAGCAAGATAGCGTTGACTAAAACGGCATCTTGCAGGTTGGTTCGAGTCATTTTTACTTGATCCATCATCGATTGGGTCAGGTCGGCACCTTGCAGGTTGGTTTCGACCATAGTGGAGGCACTCAGCACGGCACCGGTCAAATCCGCGTTGGCGAAATTCGTCCCGTTTAGATTCGCATTGGAGAATTCTGCCACGCGCAGGTTTTGCCCAGAAAAATCCTGATTTTTTAACTCAGCATTGCTATAAGACGGCGGCGGCGCATATTGCTTAGTATATTTTTCCCCAACAGGAGCGGCATTGACTGGCAGAGTGCAACACAGAAGGACGATCGCGCATAACGCCCCAATGAACCAACGAATAGGACGCAGCGAAGATAGATGATGATTTGGCATGGGCAGCGATCGCGACAGAGCATCTTTCAGTGTAGTCATTCCGCTGTACCAAATCATCAAGTGCTTTAAGTCATTGGGATAACGTGCCCGGTGTATTCTTGCTCAGCTTGGGCGATCGCGATGGTGACGGCTCCAAGGTGATCGGTGAGGCGAAAGATTTGCTTGGGAATGATGAGGCGAGAGACGAGAGGCAAGGGGCAAAAGGGATGTGAAGACGTGAGGTAATCTGAAGCGGCGATAATAGCGGCGGCTTCGGCGACGCTGAAAGTTTCTACTTTGGAGTTAACACAGGTGGAGGGATTGGGGACAGCGATCGCCCGCAGTGCTTCGGCTGAAAAGCATCTGAGCGGCAGGTTATGAACGCGGCAGTATTCTACCAGTTCAACTTCATCGGCTTTTCGATCAAGGGTGGCAATTCCGGCGATCGCGCCTTCTGCCAAGTGACGCGATCGCAATGCTTGTTGGATGGCATAGGCAATCACCGTTTGAGCGGTGCCGCGTTTGCATCCTAAACCGATCCACAGTACCCGTGGATGCCACTGCACTTTCGGCAATTCGACACCATCCGCAAAGCGCCGCTGAATCGGGCTAATCCAGATTCGTGCTTTGGGAATCGGTCGCTGTTCTCGCCTCTCGGCAGTGAATTCTGGAAACCCAAACTGAAACGGGTGCTGATCGGGTAAGGCAGTTTGCCACAAGGTTGATCCGGCTTCTTGAATGATTTGCACCGAATCTCCATGGGCGATTCCCGTAGGGAGTCCTGTGGAAAGCTGCGCTAACGTTTCACGAATCGCGGCATTCACGCCTAGCCAATCTCCGGTTCCTTGTCGCCAACCAAAAGGTATGCCCAGTCGATCAATTTCCGGCAAGATTGAGATGGCGTTGGTCATTCGTTTGCCCGGATCATTTGTTTATCAATCTTGCAAAAAGCCCCTCCTAGTGGAAGGGCTTGCTCTAATTAAATAGATGAAATGACGAACTTATGCAGCTAGGTTAGCAGCAGCAAAATCCCAGTTCACCAAATTATCCAAGTAGTTTTTGATGAAAGCGGGTCGAGCGTTGCGGAAATCGATGTAGTAGGCGTGTTCCCACACATCCAACGTCAGCAAAGCCTTTTGACCTTCCGCCACAGGGTCAACCGCATTGGAGGTTTTTGTCACTTTCAAGGTGCCGTTGTCGTCAATCAACCACGCCCAACCGCTGCCAAACTGAGTGGTTGCTGCCGCAGTAAATTCTTCCTTGAATTTGTCAAAGCTGCCAAAATCTTTATCGATCCGAGCGGCAAGATCGCCTGTAGGAGCGCCACCACCACTGGGCTTGAGGCAGCTCCAAAAGAAGGTGTGGTTCCACACTTGGGCAGCGTTGTTAAACACGCCCTGTTTGCTGGCATCGTTGTAAGTCACTTTGATCACTTCTTCCAAAGACTTATTTGCCAGTTCGGTGTCAGCGGTGAGCTTATTTAAGTTGTCCACATATGATTTGTGGTGCTTGCCATAATGGTATTCAAAGGTTTCAGCTTTCATACCATGCGGTTCTAGCGCGTTAAAGTCGTAGGGGAGCGGTTCCTGTTCAAATGCCATGGGTTCTTCTCTCTACTAAATCTAGGATCAGGATCTAAAGCCTTTCTGCAAGGTCGTTACCTGGACGGATTACACGTTCCGCAATGGGAACCTCTCATCTAGCAGAAACAGAACTTTACAACTAGATTCTAATGCGAAAAGCCCTTTTCAGGAAACGTCCGTAGGGTTGATTTAGGCGTGATTTATTGTATGGAATATAAGGTGTGTGGATAAGCAGAGGATGGCAGTGGTGAAGCAGGTGTTTAAGAGTAGCGAGATAAAGCGACAGGTGCTGGGATTGGCAGCGATCAGTTGGGTGCTGGTATCGCTGAGTAGCTGCACGTTAGAGGGCGAGTTGGTGAGTGAAACGGACTGTGCCGAAGCGATCGCCCGTGCAACTCAGGCATGGCGGGTGAATTACTACAGCGATCGCACCCGCCAAAATCCCAATAATCAGCGCCTCGTTGAATTTGACAGTGCCGAATTGATCACTCGCAACGGCAAAGTATCGCCCAACCCATCTGCTAAACCGATAGAACCCGGCACCCAGGAGAACGGCGTATGGTATCCGCCCGTGCCGCCCCAGCCGACTGCTAGCGAACTGGCAGAAAGTCGCCAAACGGGAGAACGGATTGGCTCACCGGAGCTTTACCGAGCCGTGAAATATACCTTGGTATGCAATGCGGGAGAACTGGAAGCCGGAGCAGGCACTTATCAGGCTGCGCTCAAGCAAATCCAAGCGGAGCAGAGGGTGCGCGTTACCTACAGCATGGGACGTGTATTGAGAACGGTTCTGCCCACTGATGCCGTGATTGGCAATAATCCTGAGCCGGAATGGACTCCGCCGACGGACGAGTCTAGTCCCAGTCCTGAACCTGTCACATCTACAGCACCATTGACCACGATTTTGTATGTGGATGCTAAAACTGGCAGCGATCGCAATCAGGGCACCAATGGATCGCCATTCAAAACGATTACCCGGGCGATCGCCCAAGTGCGCCCCGGCATGACGATTCAACTCAGCCCCGGCGTTTACAACACGGAAACGGGTGAGGTGTTTCCGCTAAAAATACCCCAAGGCGTAACTCTGCGGGGTAATTCAGAGGCTCAAGGGAAAGGCACTCAAATCACGGGCGGCGGCAAGTTTCTCAGCCCCACTTGGGCAGGGCAAAGCGTCACGATCTTGGCGACAGATGGCAGTCAGGTTGTGGGATTGAGCCTGACCAATCCGAATTCTCGCGGTACGGCAATTTGGGTGGAAACGGGTGCAGCCTTGATTGAAGCCAATCGGTTTGTGGGCAGCGATCGCGAAGGCGTGTTTGCTTCGGGTACTGCTACTCCCACGGTTCGCAACAATTTGTTTGAGCAAAACGGCGGCAACGGCATCTCCTTTACTCGTGACAGCGGCGGCACCATGGAGGGCAACACGGTGCGCTATAACGGCTTTGGGATATCGGTCAGCGATCGCGCCATGCCTAAACTGATCCGCAATCAGATCAGCCAAAACAAAGACGGCATGGTGATTAACGGCGACTCACGCCCGATGCTCAACTTCAACCGCATCAGCGACAACGGACGCGATGGTATTGTCGTCACCAACAACGCCAGCCCGACCCTCAGGCAAAATTCCTTCAGCGACAATGAACAATATGATCTGCACAACACCAGCAAACAGCCCCTCAAGATCGAAGCAGGCGCGATCGCGGGGTTAAAAGTGGAAGGCAAAGTGAATTAGATAAAATTTAATAGGTAGGTGTAAACTCGCGTACTACACAATGATATTCACCAAGTGTATTGCCCGGTAATGGCTTTGTAGCAGCTTTATTACGCAATGTGCAACTTTCTCGATTGCCCTCTCCCTAAATCCCTCTACCGCTTTGTCTCTCTTCTTTCTTAGCTAAACCTATGGTTCCTTCCTCCCTCCGCTGGACAACGCGAGATCTCGATGCCATGCCCGATGATGGCGGCTGGAAACGCTATGAAATCATTGATGGAGAACTATTTGTGACTCGATCGCCACACATTCGCCATCAAGGTGCAGCAGGCAAACTGCACATGCGTCTGGAAGCCTGGTCAGAAAAAACTGGACTAGGGAATGCTTTTCAGACACCAGGAGTCGTTTTCAGCCCCACAGATGCGGTGATTCCCGATGTCGTTTGGATTAGCCGCGATCGCCTCGCTAACGGCACCGATGAAGCAGGGCACCTGACGATCGCCCCAGAACTGATGATTGAAGTTCTTTCTCCGGGCGATCGCAACGAACAATGGGATAAAGAAGTCAAGCTCAAACTTTACTCTCTGCATGGGGTTCAGGAATATTGGATTGTCAACTGGCAACAAAAAACTCTAGAAATTTATCGCCGCGCCAACGCTCAACTCCAACTCGTCGCCACCCTGCTCGAAGGTGATACGCTTACATCACCGCTGCTGCCGGAATTCAATACCGCGATCGCTCAAATTTTTCTATAAAACTTTTCTGTAAAATGACCAACTTTAACTGGAAAAGCCTTCTAAAAGAATTTAGCAATAAGCTGATTGAGGAGCGAGATGAGGAAGATTGGGATCTCACGCCAGAGATGATGAAATCTGGCTGGTTGGGCTACCCTGCCGCATCTGAAGCCGAAATTGTTGAAGCGGAAACCCGCTTGAATACTCAGTTTCCCCCTTCCTATCGAGCATTTCTTGCAGTTTCAAACGGGTGGCGTAACTCAGACTGGACGGAGATGCATCTCTACTCAACCACTGAAATTGATTGGTTCACCTCACGCAATCAACAGTGGATCGACGCTTGGCTATCCAATGCTGATGATCTGACCGTATCGGATGAAAAGTACTTTGTGTATGGGGCGGATCAAAACTGTGTTCATCTGCGGCGTGAGTATCTATCCACTGCCCTAGAAGTTAGCAGCGATAGCGGTGATGGCGATGTTTTCCTGTTGATTCCTGAAGTGGTTTCTGAGACGGGAGAATGGGAAGCATGGCACTTTGGCAATAAGCTACCGGGGGCTAATCGCTATCGATCGTTTTATGAGTTGATGGAAAAAGTTGTTAACCAGGGATCTTTTATTCTTTAGCTCCACGCGATCGCCACTTCGCTACACTAGATTACTTGTGGCTTTCGAGTTGATGTTTCCGCGATCGCGCACCTGCATTTTTTGTGGCGTTTTTAGATAGGATAAAACGTTTGTTAGCAAAGCATCGAATCGATTGGACATGGGCGATCGCGGCTAATCCCCAGTTCTCGCCCAATGTCTTGATGGTTGCGTCCTTCATCTGCCAACAGGATGATGGACGCTCTCAAGGCAATTTGTTGAGGCGTACTGTGGCGGTTCACCAGTTGTTGCAGTTATTGACGTTCGCTCTCGGCTAAGTGAAGCGCTTTAGGTGCAGATTTTGGCAAGGTTCTTACCTCAGCGAAGAATATCACAATAAGAGTAGCCTAACTTCCGCTTTCTTGTACTAGTTGCCGAGTCTAAACCGCATCCTGTAGGAGCCGCTTCAATATCTGCGCTAATAGTTTTACTTGAGGTTCTTTCAGAATGCCGAGGTGGTCTCCTGGTACTTCATAAATATCTAACTGCCCTTGAGCTAAATTGCCCCAACCAAATTGAGGGTCAATATTAACTAAAGCCGAATCAAACACAGAGTCCTGAATGTCGCTCCGATCCATTGCTAAGAAAAGGGCGATTCTACCTGAGTAGACCTGGGGGTGATAGGTTGCCCGCATCTCCTCATAGATTTCTCGCACAAACTTGTATTGCATTGTCTTGGATGAGGTACGGTTCGCGAGTTTGAGCAGCTTATAGTTAACTTGGTGAAGTTTTGCCGCTAATTTCCTTAAAACATAGTTTGGACCAACCTTCAAGAGATTATTGGTGTGCCCAATTATGCGTTTTGGCAATGGTTTGAGGCTAAAGGCATTGGGGGCAGGCGTATCGAACAAGGCTAGTAAGGCGATCGCTTGATGGTTTGCTTGTAATTGTTGAGCCACTTCAAGGGCAACCAGTCCGCCGAGCGATACTCCACCCAGACAATAAGGACCAATGGGCTGGACTGTCCTAATTTCCTGAATATAGTGAGCTGCCAGAGACTTGATCGATGTAAGCGACATTCCGTTGTTGTCCATCATTTCTATTGACAAACCATAAACGGGTCGATCTGGTGCTAAATGAACGGCTAACGATCGATACAAATTAATCCCCTGAAAGAGAAAGAGTGGTGTTTGACTGCCATTGGGTTGCAGCGCAACTAGGGCGGAAGACGGTAACGGTTTCTCTTGACGTAGAACGGCGGCAAATTGCTCGATCGTAGGCGCTTGAAAAATGACCGCCAGCGGTAGATTCTGTTGAAAGGTCGTTTGAATGCGATCAGCTAAACAGACGGCTGCCAGGGAATGTCCGCCTAGTGCAAAAAAATCGTCTGTAATGCTAGTTGGTTGAATTCCCAAAACCGTCTCCCAAAGCTGGGCTAACTGACGTTCTAAGGCATCGCGTGGCGCGATCGCTGCCATTTCGTTTTGACCAACAATCGGGTTGGGCAGTGCTTGGCGATCGACCTTGCCATTCAGAGTCAGCGGCAGAGCGCTCATCAAGACGATCGAGGCGGGAAGCATATAGCTTGGCAACGTCTGCTTTAGCAAGGCTTGCAGGTGAGTGGCAGTGAGGGCTTGTTCCGGCTGGGGCACCACATAAGCAATCAGGCTTCGAGTTCCTGCGGCTTCACGGACAATAACAACGGACTGTTTGACACCCTGACACTCATGCAGTGCCGCTTCAATTTCACCCAGTTCAATCCGAAAGCCATGTAGCTTGATCTGGTGATCAGCGCGATCGCAGTACACAATCTGTCCATCCGGCTGAAAGCGGGCTAAATCGCCAGTTTTATAGAGGCGAGCATTGTCTCGATCGCGAAAAGGATGGGCTATAAATTGCTGTGCGGTCAGGTCGGGACGCTGATGATAGCCGCGAGCCAGACCATCGCCGCCCACGTAGAGTTCGCCAACCATCCCGATCGGCACCGGTTCCAGTTGCGGATCGAGAATGTAGATTTCTGTATTAGATAAAGGACGACCAATCGGCGGGAGTTCATTTGTACGAAATGAGTGCCCGTCGTGTTTGTATAGCGTGCAGGTAATCGTCGCTTCGGTCGGACCATAGCCCTGAAAGAACGTAACCCGTCCGGCTGATACGGTTTGCCATTGATTGAGGCGCGTACTTAACACTTTTTCAGTCCCAACGCTGATCAGTCTCAGACTTGGCGGTACTTGCTGATTAAACGCGATCAGTTCAGCGACCCACTCATGCCAGAACACGGTCGGCAGAATCATCACAGTAATTGCTTGCGAGTCAATAAAGCGAGTAAAGCGATCGAACGATTCCAGCAGATCATCAGGGCGAATCACAACTTCTGCGCCTCGCAACAGCGCCGGATAAATTTGTTCACCTGCAATATCAAAACTAATGGATGCCGACTGCAATATGCGATCGCCGCAATCCAACTCAAACGCATTCGCCACCGCCCAGCTATGGTTGACCACAGAGCGATGCTCAATTTTGACTCCTTTTGGCTTGCCAGTGGAGCCAGAGGTATAGATCATGTAGGCAAGATGCTGTGGTGTCACCTGGGTAGCAACTGGTTCGACACTGAATTCACTTAATTGAGCAAGGTCATCGAAACAAATAGCATTGCCCCAGTGACCCAAGCGCGATCGCAGTTGCTCCGTTGTGATGATGATCTGGGGACAACTATCTTCAATCAGGTAGGCGATGCGATCGACCGGATAGGTTGGATCAATGGGTACATAAGCTCCGCCTGCTTTCAAAATACCGAGCAGTCCGACGATCAAATCCACGCTTCGAGGGAGGCACAGCCCCACCAAATCGTCCGGTTTAATCCCCAATTTCACCAACCAATGAGCCAGTTGATTGCTGCGTTGCTCCAGTTCCCCATAGCTCAACGACACGTCACCAAAACGTACAGCGGGTGCCTCAGGCGTTTTAGCAACCTGGGCAGAAATCAGCGTATGAATGCAGCGATCGCCAGGATAAGGGTTTGCCGTTTGATTCCACTCAACCAAAATTTGCTGTCGTTCCGCCACCGTTAGTAAAGGCAGTGTTTGCAGCGGTTGATCAGGATTGCCAAGGCAGGCGGTGATAACGGATTGCAACTGCCGACCGATCGCTTCACTTTGGTTGTCGTTCAAAGCACCCGCGTGAACCAGTTCAGGCGAATCACCATTTTCATAGGCAACCAATGCCATTGCTGCGTTGAGGCTGCAAAACTCCAGATCAGCAGGCGTTGGCAACAAAACGATCGCCACTGCAAGCGGCTTGGCTTCCTGTTGTAGTTCGGGGTAGCGGGCAAACACGTCTCGCGCATAGCTGCCCAAACGCAAGGTGCGGGTGAGGACGGCTTGAAAGCGATCGTAGAACTGAGTCAAGGCTTCACCCTGGTCAGTTTGCACTCGTATTGGCACACTTTGGGCAAAGAGTTCTGGTGTCAGACTGCGCTGGCTCTTGGTCTGTAGCAGCAGATCAAATTCTGATGCTGTCGCAAGACGCGCACAATAGGCGGCAAAGGTAGCCAGTAACCACACATCCGCTTCAGCAAACGGTAATGACGTTGCACCATCACAGCGCGATCGCGGCTGAATTTGAGGCAACTCGATCGCATAGCGGTGTAACGCTTGCTTGATCTCCTTGCCACCATCAAGCTGAAGATAGGGATGCACAAAGGGAGAAAGCCTTGTCAACTGCTTAACCCAGGTGCGTTCATAGCGACAGATAGTAGCATTCTGCTGACTCATCGCCTGACGCATCTGAATGCTAAGGGTTGGCAAAACGTCACCTATACGGACTCCATAGCGATCGCTCAACATCGTTGCATCAAGAGGAGTGCCCTCTAATGTCGTCAAGCGACTCAAACACAGCGCCCCATCCAGCGTGGCAATTTGTAACCCCTGCTCATTCAGCATTAGCACCTGTCCCGCAGGGCAGTTAATGGTCGCAGCATTGCTAGCCGAGATCGGGGATGCTTGCCCCACACCTACAACGCCAGTGGGCAACCAGATTTTTGCCAGCCCAAGCGGGTTATGCGTGGGTTCAAAGTCGAGTGCCCGCACCAGGTTATAAAGGTCTTGAGTCCGTTGGTCAAAGGAAAGAAGACACGCCGCTGCGGGACGATCGTCGAGACCAAAGTAACTGCGTTGCGAAAGATCCTGTGCAAAGGATATGGCGCGATCGTCGGCAAGTGCTTCAATCAGTGCAGCGAATGACTCAATGGCAACCTCAAAGCAACGAGTATTTAAGCTCAATGCTGTGTCATCCGGTTGGATGGGAATCATTGGCTGCTTCAAGATTGCTCCAGCATCAATCTCAGTGACAACCTTGTGCCAACTAACCGCGTGTTGCGTTTCACCTTTAAGCAATGCCCATGATGTGGCGTATAAACCCGCATACTTAGGCAACGGAGAGTTGTGGTAGTTGATGATTGTCCCTGGACGCGCAATCACTTCGGGTGGAATAATCCAGCTATTATTAATACTGAAGAGGTAATCGTAGTCAAGCGTCAGCAGCCAATCACGAAAGCGCTCGCGGGAGCCAGCCTGAAAGAGCCCTTGCTCGTCTGCCCAAGCATTGAGGGCACGATCGGTCGTATAAATGCCCAGGATGTTATGATCCGCCTGCCATAGAATTTGCAAGCACTTGAGCGCGATCGCACCTTCACCCACAACGAAGCAGGACAATTTAGGCATATCGTTTACTGGCTCTCTCACTGAGTTGAAGGATAACGGAACCTTGCTAAAAGCTCCAAAGGTGAAAAGAGTAGGCTAAAAAGCACTCATAAGCCTGTGCTTCTAGTTAGCTTTATCCATTAGCTCTAGTCGATTAGCTCTTAACCCGTTTTAACTGTAAGAATCGGCTTGATAAGCTTAGCGTAAGCTGATTAAGGAACAAGAGCAGGAAGACAAGAAACTAGAGCCATGCAATCTCCCACTTCGCTACACTAAATTATTTGCGGCTGTTTAGATGATACTTTTACGATCTAAACGTTATCTTTATAAATTTATCCGTATATCTTATTTTTTATAAATTTACCTGTATAAATGACACCCTTGATAACTGTAGTTGGCATTCACTCAGATGATTGGATTCACCCTCAGATTAGCGATCGCAATGGTAGTAGTAGGCGCGATCGGTTGGGAGTGGCAACTCTCTGGAAAAGCAGCAGGATTGCGAACTCACACCATAGTCTGCTTAGGAATGGCTCTGTTTATTATGGTGCCCCTCGCGCTTTCCTCTGCATCTTCACCCGACAGCATCAGTCGGGCAATCCGAGGGATGGCAACGGGAATTGGCTTTGGGGGGGCTGGAGGAATTGTGCAGCATCATCGCACTCCTGGAAAGCCCCAAGTTTATGGATTAACTTCAGCCGTTGCCATTTGGGTCACCGCGGCATTAGGAGCATTGGCAGCTTGCGGCTTATGGCAAATTTGCCTAGTGGGAACTGGCATGATCCTGACGGTGTTGATTGGGGAAAAGCGACTAGAGCTTGGTTGAAGCAGCAAAGAATAAAAAGTAGTAAAGAGTAGATGATCTGTTTGACATAAGGTGGGACGTTTGTTAGCAAAGCATCGAATCGATTGGATATGGGCGATCGCGCTTTGGCTAGCAGCCGTGCTTCTCTTGATGGTGGGCTTGGGCAATGTGCCTTTGCGCGATTGGGATGAAGGTATTGTGGCGCAGGTGGCAAAGGATATCTGGCGGGCACAAACGAACCCAACAGAGGCTACGTCATTAACCTGGCTCCACCCTACCCTTGGCAACGCGCCTTACCAGAACAAACCGACCCTAATCCATTGGTTGATTGCTCAGTGCTATGCGATCGCGGGAGTGAATGAATGGACAGCGCGGTTTCCGGGTGCATTTCTCACGTCCCTATCGATTCCACTGCTGTATTGGATTGGACGAGAACTCTTTCCCAAGCGAACTCCTGCAATTTTCTCAGCGCTGATCTTGCTGGTGCTGCTGCCCTTTGTGCGGCACGGGCGGCTTGCCATGCTGGATGGCGCTTTGGTTTGCTTTTCCCTGGTGATGTTTTACTCACTGCTGCGGATGCGGCGCGACCTGCGCTGGGGGCTGGGGGTTGGCGCGGGGATTGGGCTGATGTGCCTAACGAAAGGGTTAGTTGGGGCGTTGATGGGCGCGATCGCCCTGCTCTTCATCCTGTGGGATACCCCGCGCCTGCTGGCATCTAGCTATTTGTGGGGCGGTCTTGCATTGGGCATTGCGCCCTTTATCGCCTGGTACTGGGCACAGTGGCAGCACTATGGAAAGGCTTTTTTAGATACGCACTTGGTCAACCAATCTCTCAGCCGGGTCTGGAATGCAGTCGAAAATAACAGCGGTCCGCCTTGGTATTACCTGCTGGAACTGTTGAAGTATGGGCTACCCTGGCTGATCTTTTTGCCTCAAGGATTTCGCCTTGCCTGGGAGCATCGCGGGTTAGGTTGGGCAAAACTGGTGTTGGTGTGGGCAGGCGGCTATCTGCTGATAATCTCGGTGATGCAAACCAAATTGCCCTGGTATGTTTTGCCGCTGTATCCGGCGCTGGCGCTAGTTGGCGGTGTGGTGCTTGCCAGCATTTGGGAGCCGGAGGATGTGTTTGGCATTCGGTGGTTATCTAGTCGCCAATATCCCAAACTCTGGAAAATCTCGCTGGGCATGATGGCGATCGCGACAGCCAGTCTTAGCGTCTACTTTAGCCCGATCGGGTTGGCTCCCACACCCACTCTCGCCATTCTGGGCATGATGCTAACTATTACGCTCACCTCTGCCACCGTCTTGGCAATGCGCCAAGATTCCCAATTTATCTTAGTGCTACTTTGGGGCAGCTATGTTTCCCTGTTGATGCTGATGGTGTCGCCCTATTGGGTATGGGAACTCCAAGAGCAATATCCCGTAAAGCCTGTGGCGTTGATGCTGCAACAGCATACTCCCGCTGGCGAACCCATTCTCACGTCTTATCCACACGGTCGCCCTTCACTTAACTTCTATAGCGATCGCTGGGTCAATCCTATCTCTCCAGACGCGATCGCTCAGCGGTGGCAGCAAGATCCGCCGCCCTACTTGCTGACCGACCAACCCACCTTAGACAAGTTAAACCTCAAATCAGTTCAACAAATTGCCGCGATCGACTACTGGATTTTAATCAAACGCATTTCTAAATAGCAGAGTGTGAAGAGTTGAGTTTTAAGTTTTGTAATCACCAATCACTGCTCGTCATGCGTCATGCGTCATTCGTCACTCGTCCTTGTTCCATGAAAGCCGTAGCCTTTGATCACGTAATAGGTTTTAAGCGATCGCCCAAATCGACTGACGGGAATGGCGATCGGCTCTGAAGTGCGTTCAAACTGCGCCAATAATTTAGGGTCAGCGGGATGCCAATCATCCGCTAAAATCACTGCATTTTTGCCCTTGATCAGGTCGGGGTTGTACCAAAGATCAAACTGATCGATGCGATCGGAAATCGCGATCACAGTTGGATCATTTAACTCATAGGCTAATGCCGATGCTGAGCGGTAGTCGGTCGTAGCTAAAAAGGATTCTCCGAGTTCTCGCTGCTGAATTTGCACAGCTTTCCCCACTGCATCCCAACCAAACAGCATTTGCGAATCGGGATCGCCGCTTGGGTCTGCAAAGGCGGATAGTGGAATCACGCTGTAGTGAATTACGAGCAATCCGGCGAACAATAAGCCGTAGAGTTGCCCAGCGGTGAATAGCTTTGGAGTGCGGAGTGGGGGAAAAGAGTTTTGAGTTTTGAGTTTTGAGTTTTGAGTTTTAGGTATGGGTTCATTTAGGAAAACAGGAGGGAGGAGGGGAAACAGGAGCAGATAGGCGGTGATATTCCAGTAGTAAAGGGCGGTGGAAAAAAGAGCGATCGCGCTCAGGGAAATAGTCGAAATGCCAAAAATCCACAGCGCAACACTGCGGTAGATCGTGTCAGAACGGATCTGGGGGCTTGGCTGACGAATGGCTCTCACCATTGCCCAAACGTTAATCGGGGAAACCATCAGGATTGAAAACAACAGAAAATTGAGCGGCTCAGACCATTTAAGCTGAAAGCTGCCTACATCAACGCTGCGAGTGGCATAGTAGCGGAAAGACTGAAAATCATTGCCAAAATTCCACAGTAAAACTGGTAAAAAAGCGCTGAGGGTAATCAGAATAGCCACATAAAAACGGCGATCGCGCAACAGCGATCGCAAAGCCGGAATCGATACAACAGTGGCAATAAAACCTGCACCCACAAACACAGCACTGTATTTGCACAAAAAGGCTAAGCCCAGCAAACCAGCCGAGCTATAAAGCAATAAAGTTTCTCCCTTCTGATTCACGAGATAGCTATCTAAAAATCGAATAAAGAGATAGGCAGAACTCAAGCAAAATGTAATTAACCAATGATCATGCCAAGCTAATCCAAGAAATAAAAAATACAGAGGCGATGCCAGAATTAAGGCTGTTATCATCCAAAAATAATCATTCGCCCACTCACCATAGAGATATTTTGAAATTTGATAATAGCAATAGAAAAAAACTGCATTACTGAGTAAATTAGGCAGTCGTAAAACCAAAAAAGATTGATCTAAAATCGTCGTAAATATGCCCTGAATCCACGCATGAAACGGCGGATGATCATAGTAAGACAAGGCTGGATGTTTCCCCCACAGCCAGTAATAGGCTTCATCTGGGTTGGGAAAGGTTGCAAACCAGAAAACGAGTCTTAATGTGAGAAAAGCAACGAGAAAAGGGAGAACTCGCTTTAGCATGGGAAACAAGAAGGGTGGAAGGGGTGGAGGGGTAGAGAATAGCGTACAGGATTCTGATCTCTTACTTTTTGAAACTGTCTAATTTGGTTGCTGGAACTGTAACAGAAGCTTGTCGTCATGCTGAATGTGGCAGGCTGGATGAGTAGAAAGTGAATGATTGGCTGTGAAGTGAGGAGCGAGAGATGGGAACGTTGATGAACCGAAAAATAGGTACGGTGTTGATTAGCAGTTTACTGCTGGTGGGCTTAGTGAGTTTGGTGAAAGTTATGCCGTTGCAGACTGCGATCGCATCGGCGATCGCGCCTCAGCCTCAGTCCACCCAACCCAAATCTCACATGGTTTCGCAGAATATGACCGTTAGCCCAAAGTTGCTCAACGCCAACACTCGCTTTGGATTCAAGCTGTTTTCTGCCGTGGCAAAGCAAGATGCTGGCAAGAATGTATTCATCTCGCCGTCGAGTGTGGCGATCGCCCTGGCAATGGCATATAACGGTGCAAACGGTGACACTCAGCAGGCGATGGCACGAGCTATGGAACTGCAAGGCATGAGTTTGCAAGAGCTAAACCAGGCAAATGCCACCTTAAAAACGCTGCTGGCAAATCCTGATCCAGATGTGCAACTGGCGATCGCCAACTCCCTGTGGACTCGGCAAGGCATTTCCTTCAAGCCAGAATTCCTTCAGCGCAATCGCCAGTTTTATCAAGCAAAAGTGAGTGAATTAGACTTTGGCAATCCGCGATCGGTGACGACTATCAACACTTGGGTCAGCCAAAATACGCGCGGCAAGATTGACACGATCATCGACGGCATCGATCCAAACGATGTCATGTTTTTGATCAATGCCATCTATTTCAAAGGCAACTGGTCACGCAAATTTGATCCCCAGAAAACGGCTGGAGAGACGTTTTATCTGCCTAACAATCAGCAAAAAAAACATCCAATGATGGCTCAGGGCGGCGAGTATCGCTATTATGAAACCAGCCAATTTCAAGCAGTCAGACTGCCCTACGGCACTAAACAACGGGTTAGTTTCTACGTGTTCTTGCCCCAATCTTCTTCTAGCCTCGCCGACTTTCAAAAGAATTTAACGGCTGAAAACTGGGAGCAGTGGATGACACAGTTCCGCCAACGTCCAGGCTCTATTCAAATACCGCGTTTCAAGCTGGAGTACGATGTGCAGTTGAAAAGTGCCCTTTCTCAATTGGGCATGGCGGAAGCCTTCAGCAGCCGCGCTAACTTTTCGGGACTTAGCCCAGTTCCGACTAAAATCGACGAGGTGAAGCACAAAACCTTTGTGGAAGTGAATGAAGCCGGCACTGAAGCTGCCGCAGTGACTTCCATTGGCATTCGGGCAACCTCTGCAAGACCTGTGGAAGAGCCGTTTCGGATGGTGGTCGATCGCCCCTTCTTTTGCGCCATCCGTGACGACCAGACTGGAACCATCTTGTTTATGGGCGCGATCGCAAACCCAAAAATCTAGCAGCCTCATCCTGCTGAAACTGACAATGGAATGGCTATGCCTCAAGCCAACTGAATAGTTGTCCAACTGTGAGTTCAAATGATGCAGCGAAGGTCGGAACAGGAATGCGATCGCTTGGGTTTTCAAACATAGCAAGAGTGCGAACTGACAAGTCAGCACTGGCGCTATCAGCAAAATAGACAAACACCAGTTCTTCGTCGGGATCGATCAACCAGCCCACTTGGGTGCCGTTGGCGAGGCAATGGAGAATATTGCGAACCACTTTGGTTTGGCTCTGGTCGGGGGAAAGGATTTCGATCGTCCAGTCAGGCGCGATCGCGAAGGTATTAGACACTTTGCCATCCTCGTCGCGGGGAATCCGCTCCCAAGTGAAAACCGTGACATCGGGCACAATGGATCTGCCGCCAAATGTACACCGCAGTTCAGGATAGGCACGAGCAAAGTGGTTTGGTTTCAGAATTGTGTTAATTGCTGGAACGAGATCGCCTTGAACGGTGCTGTGTTTTCCTTGGGGCATCGGTTTCTGAATGATTTGACCGTCAATGAATTCGCTGGCGGGTTTGGTTTCCGGCAGTTGGAGAAATTCTTCGAGGGTGAGGGGCTTAATTGGAGTTTGAACCATGACCGTTGAGGGAAGGGATAATTTGCCTCGTGTCTACCAGTTTACTTTTTCTCACCGCTGGTGGGAGGTGTGAACTGGAGGTTGGCGGGCTGAGAACCCCGGAAAAGATATTCGGTTACTCGTAAGCCGATCGCTTTTTCTTCCGCTGGATTGGTTGGCAAGGGGAAGCGCAGGGACTGGTTAGGTCTTGTGCCTATCCTGATGAAAATAGAGGGCAACCACAAGGGCTTGTCCCTACAAATTGCATCCCCAAATTCAGCAACGCCTCGTTGGAAGCTACCAGAAGATAGAGGTTTTTCTAGTGGAATTAGTGCAATATTTTCTTAGTAAACTTTGTGAGAGATCGAAGTGGCACCTATTGCGGCTGAGCCTTTGATTGATTTGGCATATCGACAAAATAATCTGCAAACTGCTGATGTGCTAATTCGTGCGGCTGAAATTGCTGACTTTTGTGCTGTGAATGCGGCTCAGATCGATCGCAATGGAGCTTTTCCGATCGCAGAATTTGAGCGGATCGCCGAGGCAGACTTATTAGCAGCACCGCTACAAGCTAAGTTTGGTGGAGTCGGTTTAGGCATTGATGCAGACGTAACCTATGAATTGTTGGTGGTATTAAAACAAATAGGACGCGGCAATTTGGCGGTCGGGCGAATTTACGAAGGACACATCAACGCGCTCCAACTAATTCAAACCTTTGGAACACCCGCGCAAATTGAAGGCTATGCCCATGATGCGCGCGATCGCCACAAAATTTTTGGGGTGTGGAATGCTGAGGCGGAGGATGGAGTCAAACTGTATCCGCTGATCAATGGACGGTATCGTCTGGAAGGCTCAAAAACATTTTGCTCTGGTTCTGGCTTTGTCGAGCGCCCGTTTGTGAATGGAGCGCTGCCCGATGGCAGTTGCCAAATGTGTATTGTGCCGATGGAGGAGGTGGCAACGGTCAGCGATCCGGCTTGGTGGCAACCCTCTGGAATGCGGGCAACGGCAAGCTTTAAGGTCGATTTTAGCGGTGTTGAATTGGGTGCAGCATCGCTAATTGGAAAATCGGCAGACTACTTCCGGCAACCGTGGCTAAGCGCTGGCGTAATCCGTTTTGCAGCCGTGCAGTTAGGCGGCGCAGAGGCGTTATTTGATGCAACTCGCGAGTATTTGCAGGGTTTGAACCGAACGAGTGATCCTTACCAACAGCACCGATTGGGACGCATGGCGATCGCGATCGAAAGCGGCAATCTTTGGCTACAAGGAGCGGCAGACCAGATCAAAGCCTACGCGCCTATTTTCGGTGGTGATCCAAACCAACCTCAAGAGCAGGCAGATCAGCTAGTTGCTTATGCAAACATGGTGCG